>Ga0315915_1006941_pt1 | contig 13691 bp, 8 predicted proteins | sample MpolbnodulesMG_FD_207738 | JGI IMG/M metagenome (GOLD analysis project Ga0315915, IMG submission 207738) | Medicago polymorpha root nodule microbial communities from Los Angeles, California, United States - branched nodules | ecosystem: Host-associated > Plants > Roots > Nodule | place: USA... | reverse complement strand
TTCCGACACAAATTCCCTCATTCCTTGTCTTGATTCATGAGACACCCTTTTCACAGCAACCTCAAGTTTGGAACTTGGTATCACACCTTTGTAGACTCTACCAAATCCACCAACTCCCAGTTGCCCCTTTTCCCTAAAACCCTTTGTGGCAAAGTATAGATCTTTGAACATAAATCTATGTGTGCCATATTCATGTTCCCAATCTTCAAGAACCTCATCAAACTTCTTCAATTTGATATAATACATAACCCCTAGAGTTATCATGAATACCAAACTTAGCAAAATCAAAGGCAACCCAACGGTTAAAATTTTGACTTTTTTTTCTCATCAAATATTCTTGGCTCAGTAGCAAATATTCTTATATCTGGAAGTTCAGAGATTTCAAAGTTTTGAGCTTGACCATTAACCTTAAAACTCCAACCGAAAATATAATGAGAACCTGTTAATATCCCTGTTGAAGATGAGAATCCAACATACATACTAGTGTTAAGAATTGGAGAAAGATCTTTGGAAAATGATAACAAAGGTCGTGTTGGTTTAACAACATTAAAACCAACACTAATTGGAGCTAAAGTAACATCAATATTTTTCTTCACTCCATCATATTCAATCCATACCTGCATAGGAGTTCCACCGAAAAGGGATAATCCCCTCAGATGACCACCATCATCATAATATCCTGCCGGAGTTGAATTCGCTGATTTCAAATCATTGATATCAATTCCAACATGGTTATCATTGATATCATCAAACTCAAAATCTTGAACAGTGTCAAGTTCAACACCAAAAACATGGTTGCTACTGTTTCCATTGTTGGAATTGTTAAATAGACCAAGGTATTGATTTGGTAGTGAATTTGGTAGCCCTTTTGTAGGAGAAATAACAAAAACAATTCCATGGCCGCGTATAGTTGCATATTGAGGTCTTATGGCAAATACAAAAGTAGTTGAAAATGAAAACACACTTTCGCTTGAAGTGTTTTTGAAAACTATGGGATTTGGATAGAAAGCATGTCCTTTGGCTCTTTCTGTATCACTTTCTGTGAGTCTTAGTAAGCCAGATGAGGTTAACTCAGCAATACCATCAAGATATAAATGTGATGATTGGAATCCATTATATATGAAACTGTTGTCTTCACTTGCTACCAATGTAACAAGAAAAAATAACATAAACACAAGTTTGATGAACATGATTGTAGTTTGTGAATAAATGATGCTTCTGTAGTTCTGTTCGGTGTTTATTATTTATAAGATTCTGTGCAAGTGAAAGAAAAATTTCATGTCTAATTTGGGTCCTACGTACTAAGAAATGTCCTGGAACATCACATGACATGGTTAATAAAATTGATTGCCTTATCATCTGAGCCTTACTAAGAAATGTCTCATTTAGTTTAGTATAAATGAATGTGTCACACATTTGAACCACAATATTTTTTTCCATCTGTAGTAGCAGTTGAACGTTTTTCAACGTTTACATATTTTTTTAGTGTTTGATGCAAAATTGAATATGTGAAATTAAAACATCAATGTCGTCTAATTTATTAAAATAAGTATTTTAATTTCACACTTGAATGTGTGAACTTGACCGATTACTATTGATTAGGCTGCAAATAAAATGATGAATGAATACGTGGTGGAAGGAAAAAATATGTATGTCGGTTTTGACTCAATTTCATACTTAATCTGTCCCTAATTTTAAGATTATTTACAAAAAATTGTTTGTCCTTAAATACAAGACTAGCTATAAATTACTAGTTCCATTTGCTACAGGTGTGGGATTCTATGGCATTTGGACAAAAATTGTTCAAAGCGTTATGAAGAGGAGATTGATGATGTTATTCGGTTGTGCAATTCATTCTTTTATTTATAATAAAAAATTAGATTAAACAAGGCACACCCCATATAAGGTCATGAAAAACTATCAACTATTTTAATATTTTCTCTAAATACAAAAGTTTAGATGAGTTGGACTCCTGGGGTTCACAAGGGTCAATGCAAACCTTAAAGTTCAATAAATGCTTACAATGCTACTTATTGATCATCTGTTAAAGAGGTCATCACATTGATAGTGAGTATTTAAATCAACCTCGTTAAAGATTTAATGATGAACAAAAAGGCATGGAGAGAGAATGGAAAAAGATAATATTGTTATTGGTTATTGTCTTATTGAGGCAAAATCGAATTGAAACATTCATTTGATTTAAATATATGAACTTCTCATCACTCACAAATATTCAAAACCATTCCTTTCAATCCTTTTTCTTATAAATGAAAAATAATAATTGGGGAGGAATCGGCTTATTTCATCTCGTTGTTTGATTTAATAAACAATTATTGTGATAATAGAGATGGAAAGTAGAGGAGTGACAACCTTGTTGTTTTTCTTGTTGATGATGATAATGGCTTTTAAATCAATCTAGATTTGTGTTTGTTAAGTTGTGATCCTAGCTTCAAAGATTTAAAAAAACAATAGAGAAATGTTTGGAGATTAGAGATATGATATGAGATGTGAGAAGAGTGAAAGAAAAACATGAAAGGGATTTACTTTCATTTTTGTCCCTGGGTACACCTCAATATGCCTAGTGGCCTTCCCTTAACATTATCCACAGAATTGCGCAACTCCTGCAGAATACAACAGATTCTTTTCGACGATAATTGTACCGAGGCTATCAAGACAAGAGAAATACACAGACTCAGATGACTCAGACACTTAGTATTTTTTGTTAGAAATGGAGGAAGAAAAGAAGCCAATATATTTTTTCTACATCCAGTAAAAAAGCAAAGTTTCCAAGTTTATAAAGAACCAAAATCCGTTTTAGGTAACCGTTTCTCCCCATAAAAGACAATAATATATATTAATTAAATGTGAGAAAATTGTATTTAATATTGAGCACACGTTCAGCTTTCACAACAGAATTACAAATATGTGTTACACCAAGTCAATTTCATTTAGCACATTTAAAAGCACATTGAAAAAACAATTAAGTCTAAGAAATATCACCTATTAAATATGGAGATTATTTCAAAAGGAGTTACACAAATTATGGCCAAACCGAAAACTGATGATGTATTGGAAGTCAACAAATTTAATTTTTTCAATTAAATTAATTAAAACATTTATTTATAATAAAATAAAATAAAATAACTTTTGAAATATATTAAATATTCAACAATCCCTCACATATTTCAAAAGTTTTAAATTAAAAAACATTGTCTGAGTCACCTTTGAGTGTGATGCATCAAACTGGTGTAGCAAGCTATATGAACCAGTGCTAGAATGATTTACTTAACAAACAGTGAATTTGGTGCAGCAAGCTACACGAACCAAAGACACTTGTTGTATGTTAGAGGTCTACCACTCGCATCACACACCCACAATTCTCGTGTTATCGCTGTGTTGCGCATTTAGGCCATGCGCGTGTCTGGTTTTCATGAGTGCTCTAGAGACCCGCCACGGTCTCATGCAAGCGGCCCCACTTGACACTCATATAGGTGATTCCATCTAGTACATGCTACAACCATGAACCACCCATAAGGGCTTATGGTAATCATTAAAAGCATTTAAAGCTTACCCCTCAAATTTAAAATTTAATTAGCACTTCTCATTGGCATAACACTAGGAAAAAGACAACAATTTAGTGCTAACATAACTAACAAGTGACTTGTTTTTCCCATATGAACCTTTTTCATGGGATCTCCAATCATAAAGGTTGGGTTCCCATCACTTGTCGTTTTCAAGTGGCATAATCTTATTTCCTTCCTTTCCTTTTCGGGTTTGTTGTCAACGAATTCGTTAAATTCACAAATATTGACTAAGACGTCTCTAAGTCAATTAATCTAAGCAATAATATATTCATCAATAAAATAAATCTAATTATTTTATCGGTTCCTATCCAATTGTCATCATTGTATTATTTTAATACAATGGTTCTTTCATATTAAGCAATGTTTCCCTAATATGCTTCAAAAAATATAGTATATTGTTGACATAATTTTATCAAGTCAGGAAATTAACATATGCAAGCATGTCGAAATAAACAATCAGAACAACATTAAGTTACTCCCACATTAGAATGTATTTCATACAGATCGCAGCAGTTTATCTATCAGCATAAACATGCTCATAGAATTTTAACTTAGAAGGCATAACTCAATTCTATATGTTTAACTCAATTCATTGCATTTATGTACCAAAGAAAATTAGCAAGTACACATACACAGATTTTAAAATATCTCATATTTACAAATGTGACTATTAATCATGAACATTTAATCACCTTCCCACTAGTTAATAATACATTTAATTCATAGCAGAACATTGTACTGATACATGTATTCAACTTACAATTGTTTTAAATTCTTTATAAAGTATAATTTTGGATTGAAACAAAATTTTAAGGTTCATACTACTCAATCATAACATACAGGTTGACAGAATTTCATTTTCAGCTAAATACTATAAATTAAACATCATTTTTTTTTCTTTTTCAGTAGCATTGATCATAAGGGATACTCATCTCACTTTTCAAAATACAACTTCATAAGAAGCTTTTCAAAACAATATTCTTGTGTAGTGTATTATATTATCACACATCCTTATGATCTTAGACCACAAATCACACTAGATTGTCTCATACCTTACACGTTAATATAAAGGTCTTCTATTTATTTAAATTAAATAAAAAGTTAGCTTTATAAGAGATATTCAAGCAAGTTGAAGACATACCTCATCTCCTTGCTCAGCTGAGTAAAGACTGCTTGCCTTTCTATGGCCACTAAATAGTATATTAAATCTTTATCATAGTACAAACTTCACACCATAAAGAAATAGTTATGTAGTGCATTATCTTCCGAATATACTCCTGAATCTTTAGCATACAAATAGAATGTAAACCCCCACATTTGTACATACCGGTAACATCAACAAACTATGTGGTGTATGCGACAAAGCCTGAGCGCCGGTAATTACGGAAGAAGTGAAATCATCATGCTTGTTACCATTGTCATAATCGTCTCCAGCCATAATTCCTTAGATTGTTGTTGCCGATGACTGGAAAATGATTAACCTGCAAAATAACAAACGTGAAATAAACCTGAGGCGTGACTACGTCACTGGACTAAGAAATTATCCGCAGAATTGCGCAATTCCTCCAGAATACAACAGGTTCTTCACGGCGATAATCATACCGAGACTATCAAGACACGAGAAATATACTCAGACACTTAGTATTTTTGTTAGAAATGGAGGAAGAAAAGAAGCCAATATATTTTTTCTACATCCGGTAAAAAGCAAAGTTTCCAAGTTTATAAAGAACCAAAATCCCCATTAGGTAACCGTTTCTCCCCATAAAAGGCAATAATATATATTAATTAAATGTGAGAATATTGTATTTAAGATTGAGCACACCTTCAGCTTTCACAACAGAATTACACATATGTGTTACACCAAGTCAATTTCATTTAGCACATTTAAAAGCACATTGAAAAAACAATTAAGTCTAACAAATATATAGGGAGATTATTTCAAAAGGAGTTACACAAATTATGGCCAAACCGAAAACTGATGATGTATTGGAAGTCAACAAATTTAATTTTCTCAATAAAATTAATTAAAACATTTATTTATAATAAAATAAAATAAAATAACTTTTGAAATATATTAAGGGCAATGCTAACCAGTGCTCCGAGGCACCGGATAAAGAACAATAAATAGGCAATAAATAAATGGATCTCACATGGTTTACCTTAATTAAAATATAAAATATGTCAACTAATTAAAATTAATAAAAGTAATATTTAATACTCTTTTAATTCTCAAAGGCACTGCTACTTCTTTCTTATACAGGCGTGTCCTTTCCAATTGTTTACACAATCATATGACTGCTATCTATTATCTCTCTACCATCATCAGTACTATATTCAATTTTGCAGGTATCATATTCAATCTCTTTTTTTTTGTGCTATTTCTTTTCTACGCTCAATTTATTGGAAGTCCCAATTTATTAAGTATTATTCAAACTTCTTTTTTTTCAATTGGATTTTGTGAATTGGTTTGAATGAAAAAAATGATTAAAAAAAATCACGTTAAAATAATTCCCTCAAGTAAAATTGGCAGGGAAAAAAATTATTAAGAAATGAAGGTGGGATATAATGGGAGTGATATCCAAAATCGAAATCACAAAGGAAAAGGAAAAGAATGAGAAGCACACGCCTATGGCATTTAGCTGTATAAAAGAAAGAAAATTTGCACTATTAAATACAACTATGTCTTATTTTAATTAGTTGATATATTTTACACTTTAATGAGGTATATCAAGTGAGATTCATTCATTTATTGTCTATTTATTGTTCTTTATCCAGTACTCCAGGGCACTGGTTAGCAGCACCCATATATTAAATATACAACACTACTATGATCAACAGATTGCAAAGTGGTTGATTATTTTATGTTTGCTTTTAAGTTAGGGACTACTATGACAATGAGGTGCACATCGATGGATCAAAATGGTTGTTTTTTTTAAATTTATTTATGATAATAAGTTTATTTGTTTATTTATTAAAATTAATACATACACTGATACACTTGATTTATTTAAGTTTGATCTTCAATTTCTTGTGCAATTTTGATTCCCAATTTTAAAAAGTTTGAATTATCCATGATTTTGACACCCGATTTGATTATGTGGCAATACAATTAGCTAACCTCACTTGAAAATGAAGGGTATCTAAAATTATGAGAGTCTTAAGAAAACTAGTTTGGACATCCGTATCAAGCACGGGCTAGATTATCGACTATTTATTTTTATTATATAAACATTAACTAAATGACAATTTCATTATTTTTATACATAAAATATCAATAACACAAATTGTTATTGTTTTATTAATTAAACATTGTATATTAATACTAACACGTATATATTTATTTGGATGTTTATATCACTAAACAACAATAAATTAACGCATGTATCATTGGAATAATAATCTTTATTGCTGAAAGATCTCACACGGATGTATAAAATCAAGTGGATAATTTTAATATGGATATCGATAATAAATAGATTAATCCAAAAACAAAGGAAAATTAATTATGGAGATATGAATTTTTTTATTTTTTTTGTCTTCTTCCTATAATTGGGATGTTGGGGTCTCGAACTCAACCACGCATATACAATAAACTATCTCTACCAATTGAATTAAAGCTCACAGAAACTTAATAAACTTTTCCGTTCAAAAAAATTAAAGCAACATTCTATATTTTTTCTCAATTGATATCCATATACCAGATACCCTTACATATATAGTTTCTTTTAAACTCCATGATTTATTTCACCCATATGTTGGATTCAACTTAACATCTAACGTGAATTTGTAATTATTCAATCGTGTAAAAAATAAGTATAACGAACAATGATAAAGACACCAACTATTTTAGACCAACAAAATATCGTCAAAAGGGGTTAAAATAATACTCCATAAAACATAATATTAAAGTTTGATGCATAAAAAACCTATATCATCTTGAACAACCAGTTAAACGTTCCGAAAAACATCACGGTACATAACATTAGTGGTCTCAGTGCACACACGGTCTTCTTCATCCAGTATAAGTATTTTCATTCCCGTTTTGGAAGTGACTCTTATGAAAATCGGTTTGGGAAGATAGTTTCCAACATTAGATGACGACTGAGCTTGACTTTTATTTATCGTCATTACGAAACAGAAAGTTGGCGGGAACTGTCTCCTCGTTCCATAAAAGGAGACTTACTTGATGGATCACCTCTTTTCGCATGATCCCTCACTTGTCAAAATATAAAGTTAACGGGAATTGTCTCAACCAAAGACTCACCAAGTGATTGATCATCATTACTCGCACTGTATAATGAAATACACACACACACACACACACACACTCACACGCTAAAAATATTCGTTTGATATATAGCAAAAAACGAAAATAAATTTAAACAATATCGTACCTAAAATTCTTATATCGATTCTTAGACTCATTTTTCATGTCGTGTATATAGAGTTGTGAAAATTTTGGCGTAGAATCCGACTTCGGCATCATACTACCCATACGATGATAGTTTCGACCACTAAGAACAAAATTTGTAGGTCCATCTCCTTCATTTGTTGTGCAATCAATCTTACCTCCCATTTATGTGAACGGAAACATACTATGGTAAGCTCTAATATTATCCAAATAATGTTTACTCTTTGGATGATCGCCGTGTACAAATTATATAAAAGTTCCGGAGGTTTCTCAAGGTGGGGAAGGTGCACCTTTCCCTTCATGCAAAGTAACGAAAGTTCAACATTACTTTCACTTCCGCTTCTTTCAACATGTTCACCGAACCACATCTTTGCACCACACCAATGACAACACATAGGGTCTCTAACATCAAATAATATTGTACAATTGTGAAAATTCAATGTTACTAATCGCTTCTGCTTTTTTAAACAAAAGTAAAATCATATGTAAATAATAACTATATCTAAAATAATAGCAATTGAAAATCATACATTCACAATCGGCCATTTCGTACATGAGTGATTTTGTGTTGTTGGTATATCTACCTGATGTAATAAAAAATATATGATTAGAAATTAGTTTGTAAGTAGGGAAAATCTCTAACATTTAGAGTTCAAATTTTCATTCAAGCATCACAACATAAAACATTGCTTACTCCATGTGTTGATACACTAATTTTACTATAATATACCTTGAGTGGTCAAAAAAATATCTGGTAATTCATCATCAAATATATTGTCGATATCAAGAACCCTTGATCTTAATAAATTCATTTGATTGGACATGCGAGTAAAATGTTTGTTCTGTGTGACATTTCCTTTACTTCCAACAATGACATCAAAATTCATATTTGTATATGTTTTTTTATGCACAAACAAATTGTATATCTATAAGAATCGATAAAAATAGTTTTCAATATAGATGATATAGTTATGTCGGATGGAAAACATGTTATATATACTTTTGGCATTAAGAATACATCAACATTTGAGGCATCAAAAACATTATTACCGCTATTGATGAGATTGTCATCTTTCATATTTTGATTAGATTGTTCAAGATTATTTCCTTCCACCGTTAACCCATTGTTATTTGAAGACTCTTCTACTCCTCTACAACTTTGTTTTATTCTCATGTGCATTTTTATTTTGTTATACATTGCTGCAATGGTGTTGTTGCAAATTATAGATTTGAATCCTTTTAATAATATCACATGATAAATTTTAAATGGGTCAATAAAGAATTAAGTGTTTAAGTTTTTTTTTTTTAGTTAATGGACCCTTTTTTTCATATATTTTGGAGCCCAAATTTTAAATTTAATTTTTGGGGTCTATAACGGTCAACCTCTTTGACCTGCCTCGCCTTGCCATTGCCAACGGGACACAACAGAGTCTTATGGTTTCAATGTGAATGTCAATGCTGCATAGTCTTATGGTTTCTTTTTGTCTCTTAACTATTCGACCACCTCCTATCTGTTCTACTATTCTTCACACATGCCCACACAACCTAAAATGAGCTTACCATCTTTTCTACAATGGAAGCTATCTCAACTTTTTCTCTACTGTTTATTAAATTCAGGATTAAAAACTATGTAATGGATTAATTGTGAAACCTAACTTTCTTTTTGTAGGTGCTGCACTGTTGGTAAAGTGAAGTGACATATTGGCTCTTCTTGCTATAGGTATGATGAACTCTTCGATCCTCTACAATCAACCATTGATTGACTGTGTTATCGACGCGTGATTACTGATTAGTAGGCATGTCACATTGCTAAGAGTTTAGTGCATTTCAAATATGGTCCATACATTTTTCATTCGTGTGGAAAACTGTGATGTGATCTTGTAGAGATTCTGTAATGCTCGCATTTTTTTTGGGGCATGAGACGTTTGTACTCCGGTTGGTGGATATGGTTAAATTCACTTCTTTGAATTGGCTTTTATGAAAACATTTTGGTCATACCTTTTTCTTTTATGAATGGGATCATGAACTCATTTTGTGTTGACACCGATAGTGTCATGTGAATTTGTCTAGGCGTTGGTTGACTATGGAGTTCTGCTCCTAGTCTTCTTCTTGTTCGGCTGGGGTTGGATGATCCTGTTAAGAGGTTCGATTATCTCCGTGTATTATCTATGCCTATAGGATATGTACACAATTAATAAGGGATTAATAGTGAAACCGAACTTCCTTTGTGTAGGTGCTGCACCAACGGTAGATAGAAGTGATATACTGGCTCTTGTAAACGGTAAGATGGGTTCTTTGATCCTTTATAATCTACGATTATTGGTTGTGTTATCGACTAGTGATAATTATGCATTTCCTAATGAATGTAGGAATCAAACGGTGAATTCTTAAATCAAGTAGAACCAGTACAGATTGATGCATGAGTGATCATAGAAGAAATGCTTTGGTGGGCTTTGCCTACTACAGGTACTTCAATTGTATACAAGAAGGGTAAATACATTCTTTACCTAGGGCTTTGGTTAGTTTACTCTCAAAATTGTTTCAAACAAACTAATGTGGTTGAATTTTTTTAATTGCGGCTATCACTTTAGAAGTATAAGTATTATGATGAATGGAAAATTTGAAATTCATCGCTGCATTCGTCGGTATGATGTCGTCCATAATAGTGACTATGATCTGTTCAATTTTAGGTCTTATTCTATGCATCCTAATAACTTAATCTTATATGTGCGTATGCAGAATTGATTATGAGTTCGAGTCTTTAGCACAAATAGAAATTCTGGAGTTATTTAGCCGTTGGCTTATTGTATTTGACGGTTTTGCAGGTTTTTACTTTGTTTACCCTTTAAATCTATATTGCTGATAATAATTGTAGTCTCTTTCGTCTACTCAAAATAGATACAAACTTGGAAAACAATAAAGTATATGCAAAATCAGAACAACAAAATTTAACAAGAAAAAGCTTTCATGTATCTATTAAACTATTTTACTCAAACATAATTTCAATTTTCAGATAACAAACTGCCTTTAATCCATTTTACCACAATCTAACACATTACAAAATCAAAATGCACCAATTAAACATCAATTACACTTGCCTTTTGAAATCAACGACCACCAGAGAGAACAGATTCAGCAATAGACCCGGAAGTATGTGGCATTGTCTTGTCCTCAACAGATTCTTGGTACCCAAAAGTTAAACCAGAAGAAGATAAACTAATCGAACACAAATCTGGCAAAGGTATATCCCTCTCCAAATACTGCACAACTTGCCTCATACTTGGTCTAACCAAGGGCTCTGAATGTGAACACAACAATCCAAGTTTCAACACCAATTTCACCTCCTCAGAAACATAATCTGTCCCCAAATTTACATCTTTTGCCTCAAGAATATCACTTCTTTTCCAACATTCAAACACACGATCAACAAGAACTATACTCTCATTTTCTCCTACACGACCTATAGGCCTCTTACCACAAACAACCTCAAGAAGAAATGCACCAAAAGAAAAAACATCAGAAAATTTAGTAGCCTTACCTGTTCTAATATGTTCAGGAGCAAGATAACCAATAGTTCCAGCCAAATGAGTTGTGTGAGGATCAGCACCATGATCATACAACCTTGAAAGGCCAAAATCTCCCAACCTAGCATTGAATCCAGAATCTAACAACACATTACTAGCCTTTATGTCTCTATGAATCACAACTTTCTCCCATTCTTCATGAAGATAAACCACACCTGAAGCAACACCTTTGATGATTCTAAATCTTTGACTCCAATTCAACCTCACTTTTGGTTGGTTGTAAAGATAGTTGTCTAAACTTCCATTCGGCATGTAATCATAAACCAAAAGTAACTCGCTTTTTCGCCTGCAATAGCCATGAAGTTGAACAAGATTCCTTTGCCGAAGACGACCGATACTAACAATTTCCGACACAAATTCTCTCACTCCTTGTCTTGATTCATGAGACACCCTTTTCACAGCAACCTCAAGTTTGGAACTTGGTATCACACCTTTGTAGACTCTACCAAATCCACCAACTCCCAGTAGCCCCTTTTCCCTGAAATCCTTTGTGGCAGAATATAGATCTTTGAACTTAAATCTATGTGGGCCATATTCTTGTTCCCAATCTTCAAGAACCTCGTCAAACTTCTTCAATTTGACATAATACATAACTCCTAAAGTTATCATGAATACCAAACTTAGCAAAATCAAAGGCAACCCAACAGTTAAAAATTTCAACTTTTTTTTCTCAGCAAACACTGGTAGTTTAGGTGGTCAGTAGTAAGTTGAGAGATTCCAAAGTCTTCAGCTTGACCATTAACCTTAAAACTCCAACCAAGAATATAATGAGAAGCTACAAGTAACCCTGTTGAAGATGAGAATCCAACATACATTCTATTGTTGAGAATTGGAGAAAGATCTTTGGTCAATGATAACAAAGGTTGTGTTGGTTTATTACTCGCACCAACACTCATTGGAGATAAAGTAACATCAATCTTTTTCTTCACTCCATCATATTCAATCCATACCTGCATAGGATATCCACTGGAAAGGGATAAATTCCTGAATCGACCATTATCATCATAATATCCTGCAGGAGTTGAATTAGCTGATTTCAAATCATTGATATCAATGCCAACATGGTTATCATTGATATCATCAAGCTTAAAACCTTTACCAGTGTCAAGCTCAACACCAAAAACATGGTTGCTACTTTTTCCATTGTTGGAATTGTTAAAGAGACCAAGGTATTGACTTGTTTGTGAATCCGGTAGCCCTTTTGTAGGAGAAATAACAAAAACAATTCCATGGCCACCTAAAGTTGCATATTGAGGTTTTATGGCAAATACAAAAGTAGTTAAGAAAGAAGACACACTTTCACTGGAAGTGTTTTGGATAGAAAGCATGACCTATTCCTTGTTCTGTATCATTGGTGAGTCTTAGTAAGCCATCTGAAGTTAACTCAGCAATACCATCAACATATAAATGTGATGATTGGAATCCATTATAGATGAAACTGTTGTCTTCACTTGCGACCAATGTAACAAGAAAAAACAACATAAACACAAGTTTGAAGAACATGATTTTGCTGTTCGGTGTTTATTATTTATAAGACTTTGTCCTAAGTGAAGAAAAAATTAAGTCTACACTTGGGTCCTGCTAGGAAATGTCCTGGAACATAACTTAGCTACGAATTATTATATTAAAAGAAACATCACATATGGCTACTACTAAGAAATGTTTAATTTAATTTAGTGAAAAGAATGTGTTACACATTTGAATAAATAAATGTGCACACTTCAACCACAATTTTTTTTCCCCAACTGTAGTGGGTGAATATGTGAAATCAAAACATCAGTGCGTCTAATTTCTTAATATAAGTATTTTTTATTTTTTTTAATTTCACACTTGAATGTGTGAACTTGACCGGTTACCATTGTTTATGCTGCAAATAAAATAATGGAGTTAGGAAACTTAAAGGGTGGCGGTTGAGTGTTTTTTAGTGATATTCTAATATTGGAAGAATTCTGCTCTTTACCCAAATGTTTTCGCTCATTCCTAAGTGAAATGACGAAATTACCCCTATACATGTTAACTCACGCAAGTGTAAATCATAACGTGAGTTAACACACGCTACATGACTTAAGTCACGTGTGAGTAAAAAAACAATTTTCCACGGGAGTTAAGTCC
>Ga0315915_1006938_pt1 | contig 13693 bp, 9 predicted proteins | sample MpolbnodulesMG_FD_207738 | JGI IMG/M metagenome (GOLD analysis project Ga0315915, IMG submission 207738) | Medicago polymorpha root nodule microbial communities from Los Angeles, California, United States - branched nodules | ecosystem: Host-associated > Plants > Roots > Nodule | place: USA... | reverse complement strand
GAAATCCATGAAAGATTAAGCCACCAAAGATGACTTACCAAGTCAAGAAATACGTATAGGCATCACAAACTAATTACACCATTTGAGTTTCTAAGCATATTTGTTTTGATACATATTCCCGGCAACTGCAATTACATAGAAAAGCATCACAAAGTAACTTCCTTGAGGTGGTCACACAGTTTCCCCTTGGAGTGGAAGCATGATGCTTTTGCTTTTCCATTGCAATTTACCATTCAAAAATATATAGTCTAATTCGGAAAAGAGATACCGAAAAAAAAATTGAATTAAATATATCTTACTTAATTACACTACAAGAAAAATATCATATTAGCTACCATAATATCCCTACCAATTATTTTAGTGGTTGTTTCCAAGGTACAAAAATGAAGTTTAACTTCGGTTAGTAATTAATGTTTTAACATATCATTACTTATACTTTATGAGTTTTTCTATTCACACTCCATGTATTTATGGTTACACTCATTTACTTAAAAGTTTACAATAATACCAAAATTGTCCTTTTATAAAAAAATTCTTAAAACCTTAATTTCATTCATTTTTACTCTAAAATTTCACCATCTTTCACCCACAAACAATCGTGGATGTTCATCCAATCTGTATAGAAGAATAAAAAGTGAATCAAAACTTCTCTCATCCATACTCGATTGCATATAAGTAAGTGATTTGATGGAAGGTTCATACTTGATATGTTATGCACTGTACAAAGACTGTTATTTTGTTGAGGTTAACTTAAATTCAGTTTAAGTACGTTCATGTAAACTTAGTTTACATAACCTACTTAAACTGAGTTTACATGTATATACTTAAAATAACATTACATAGAATCATTAAATAAGGATGGAGATGTGAAAGCAAAATTTAACTTTTAGTATGTATATTTAAACTCAGTTTACATGACCTGCTTAAACTGAGTTTCAGTTTGTACACTCAAATTCAGTTTGCATGACCCACTTAAACTCAGTTTACATGACCTGCTTAAACTGAGTTTAAGTTTGTACACTCAAATTCAGTTTGCATGACCCACTTAAACTCAGTTTACATGACTTACTTAAGCTGAGTTTAAATATGTACACTTAAACTCAGTTTACTTGACCTACTTAAATTAAGTTTACATGACCAACTTAAACTGAGTTTAAGTATGTACACTAAAACTTAGCTTACATTACCTACTTAAATTGAGTTTTTGAAGAGGAAAGAAGAAAGAGGCGTAAGTTTTCTGGGTGAATGAGTAAATTTGAAAATTAAATTTTATTTAAGGGTAACTTTGTCACTTTGGGTGTAACCAGGAAAATATAGGGTGTAATTAGAAAAATTTAACTTTTAGCATGTATATTTAAATTCAGTTTACATGACCTACTTAAACTAAGTTTACATGACCTGCTTAAACCGAGTTTAAATTTGTACACTCAAATTCAGTATACATTTAAACTAAGTTTACATGACCTATTTAAACTGAGTTTAAGTATGTACACTCAAACTCAGTTTACATGACCTACATAAACTAAATTTTCATGACATACTTAAACTGAGTACAAGTATGTACACTAAAACTCAGTTTAGATTACTTACTTAAATTGAGTTTTGGAAGAGGAAAGAAGAAAGAGGCGTAAGTTTTTTGGGTGAATAGGTAAATTTGAAAATTAAATTTTATTTAAAGGTAATTTTGTCATTTTGGATGTAACCAGGAAAATATAGAGTGTAATTAGAAAAATTCATATTTTATTATAAGATAGAAACACTTATTTTTCTAAAAAAAAAAAACAAATTCACCGTGAACATTTTTCCACTAGAACACTCATTTTGATTTTCTCACCGGCGAGTTTTAGACACCTCTTCTCATCGACGAGATTCCAAACCCACTCTCGTCATTCAATTCTCAAAACTGAGATTCTGATTCATTCCTCTTCTCACCAAACAAAACAACGGTTAGATCGATTCTAATATATATAACTGGTTTGAGACTGTTGGAACAAAGGGTGTTTCGCAAAATCACCTCTTGAGTTTTGATGATAACAAGGTATTAAAAAATTATCAATTGGATATGCTAAACATTTGTTCAAGTGTACAAGATCATAATCAAAGTACTATTCATAAAGATTCTGAATGAACAAGTCAAAGAGCAAAAGGAATTTTATTGAAGCTAAGAGCGTCTGAAAGAATGCGTCTGAAGAAATGTGTCTGAAGAACTGCGTCTGAAGAAACGAGTCTGAAGAAAGCGCTCCTGAAGACACGTCATCAGAAGCAAGGTTATCAAAAGCACCTCATCAGAAGCCACTTCACCAGAGTTGACAAAGTACGGTGTACGAAGTGTACGACCACTAACTCTGCGCACGCCTCTGCAACCAACATCTCTGCAACTTGTCTCAACATCAAGACAAGAATAACAGTAATATTGCTGCAGACAATGTTCCGTTTCAAATGGAATAGATTTGAAATTAGTTCTTCATATGATAAATATCAAATCAGGCAAAAGATCAATGGTGAAGAATCAAAGCTTCAAGAAAGACAAGTTGATATAACGACTAATTCTCAACGTCTCTCAAATCCTCTATAAATAGGGATAAAGACTTGAAGAAACATAAAACTAGAACACAACAAGCAAAAGCCAATACTCTCTGTGAAAAACGTCGCAAACACATCAACAACTTAGAGAATTCTTACAATTGTTCATATCTTAGAATTCTCAAGTGTCTAGAAAAACAGAGTCTGTTCTGTTCGTATTGTTTTGTGAATACCTCTGATTGTATATCAAGTATTCAAAACCTTATTCAATTCTTTGTAATTGTTAAGAGAAGTCTCTTTCAGTTGTGATTGAGCAAAGGAAGTCTCTTGGAGTTGTCCTTGAGCATAGAAGTCTCTTTCTTGTGTGATTGAGCAAAGGAAGTCTCTTGGAGTTTTCCTTGAGCATAGAAGTCTCTTTCAGTTGTGATTGAGCAAAGGAAGTCTCTTGGAGTTGTCCTTGAGCATTGAGAAGTCTCTTTCTTGTGTGATTGAGCAACTTGTAATCCGATATTACATTTTAGTAGAACTCTCCTTGGAAGTGCAAGGGGGACAGGACTACTTCCGGTTTGTGGAAGGAACCTGTATAATTGCTTGTGTTCTTTCTTTCTCGGTTCTCTTACATTTATCCGCTACACTAAGACTCTGAACTCAAGTCAGACTCTGAACTATTTCAGACTCTGAATCTGGGAACTGTTTTTCAGAACGTAAGAAAGAAAAGTTTTTGAAAACACAATTCAACCCCCCCTTCTTGTGGTTTTTCTCACCTTCAGTGAGCTCCCCCATTAGGGACATCTCAAACTCTCCCTGCATCAAATTAGAAAATTCTTGACACATAGTGTCATTAGTAGAACCAAAAATAATATCATCGACATAGAATTAAACTAATAAGATATGTTTACCTTTATGTTTACTAAAAAAAGTGTTGTCTACGTTTCCACGAGAGAACCCTTTTTCTAAAAAAACTTTCCCAAACGTTCATACGAAGCTCTCGGAGCTTATCTAAGTCCGTATAGAGCTCTTTTCAATTTATAAACATGATCCGGATACTCAATATCCTCAAACCCGGGTGATTGGGAAACGTAGACCTCTTCATTTAGCAAACCATTCAAGAAAGTAGATTTCACATCCATTTGAAACAATTTGAAATCAAGGCAAGACGTGAATGCTAAAAGTAGTCGTATAGCTTCAAGACAGGCTACAGGAGGATAAGTTTCCTCATAGTCAATCCCTTCCTCTTGGTTATACCCTTTAGCAACTAGTCTTGCTTTGTTTCTTGTGATAATACCATTTTCGTCCAACTTGTTCCTAAAAACCCATTTGCTCCCAATAGTTAACTTTCCTTTAGGACAAGGGACAAGATCCCAAACTTCATTTCTTTTAAATTGATTTAGTTCATCTTGCATGGAAAGTGTCCAAAATTCGTCAACTAGTGCTTCGTTAATGGTTTTAGGCTCAATTTGAGAGACGAATGCGGTAAAACCTCAAAAGTTAATTACTTGTGAGCTTGCACTTACAACCTTTAAAATATCGCCTAGAACGTTTTCCAAGGGATGATCTATCGTGGTGATCCAATCATGAGGAGACAGTGGTGAGGTTTCTTGTTTTTCATCCTCTTGTAAATCTCCCTCACATTCCTTGTCCTTGTTGTCCTCATTTTTCGGAGGAGCTTCTTGTTGGACACCATCCCTGACAATCTCCTTGGTATCTATTTCTGCAATATCAAAGCCAAAAGTATCTTTCCCAACCTCTTGGGGTGGTGTCTCATGAAAAGCAACATGAATGGACTCTTCAACCGTGAGAGTCCTTTTATTAAAAATTCTATATGTCTTGCTATTAGATGAGTATCCTAAGAAAATACTGTCATCCGCCTTTGCATCAAACTTGCCAAGTTTATCTTTTCCATTGTTCAAAACAAAACATTTACGACCAAAAACTCTTAAGTGTGACAAATTTGGCTTCCGTCCCTTAAGTAGTTCATAGGGTGTCTTATCTAAGATCGGTCTAATAATGCGCCTATTTTCGACAGAGAAAATTACGACTATTGGAAAGAATGCATGAGCGTTCACATCCAATCGGTGGATATGGATGTGTGGGACGCCATTGTCAATGGGCGATTTCAACCGCAAGTTGTTGCCAATGGTGTAGCACAAGATAAACCAAAAGCCGATTGGACCGAAGATGACAAAAAGAAGGTCCAATACAATTTGAAGGCACAAAAATTCTCATCTCCTCTCTTGGAGTTAATGAGTATCATCCTGTATCTCATTGTAAGATCGCTAAATATATGTGGGATGCATTGGAAACCCTTCACGAAGGAACCGATGATGTTAAACAATAAAAAATCAATACCCTTGTGCAACAATATGAGCGCTTTCGCATGGAGGATGGTGAATCCATCTCCTCCATGAAAATGAGGTTTACTCATATTGTAAATAAGTTGCAAAACCTTGGTAAAACAATTTCAAACCAAGATTGCACTAATAAAATTTTGAGATGTATGACAACGGAATGGCAGCCCAAGGTTACCGCTATCAAGGAATGACAAAATCTCAATGCTCTTAGTATGATCACACTCTTTGGAAAATTAAAGGAACATGAGAACGAGATCAACCGTTTCAAGTCAAGTGAGGATGACTCCAAGAAGAAGTAAAGAAAGTCCATTGCTTTAAACACCTCCATGTCCGCCTCTACCTCTTCGGATCAAAATGATGACGAATCTAATGATGATGCTATCAATGAAGAGGAAATGAGCTTGTTTGTTAGGCAGTACAACCGCTATATTAAAATAAATGGGTTAAAGAACAATGACAAGAATCTAATGAACTTTAGGAAGACCTCAAGAAAAGGAAAAGAATCGGATAGTGATGAGAAAGTGGTTAGTGGCTATGGTTGCGGAAAGGTAGGCCACTACAAGAATGAGTGTCCGAAGCTTGCTAAAGAAAGAGGAAGATCCGGAGTCAATCGAAGCTCAAAAGGAAGAAAGGCCTACATTGCTTGGGAAGAAGATGAAGTTACCTACAATACTAGTGATACCGAAAACAAGGATGAAGACGACCTATGCTTCATTGGTCAAACAAAGAAAGCTAAAAAAGAGGTAATCTTCTCAAACTCCGACTCCGATTCTTATTTCGATTTTAAACCCACTTATAAGGACTTACAAGATTCTATTGAAGAAATGCATGCCGAAAATCTAAATGCTTTTGAGAAACTAATTGCTCAAAAGAAAACTATTTTGAAATTAGAATCTGAAATTTCTAGACTTGTGGAAGCATTTGAAAGTTTAAGAGATGAGCATGCTTTACTTGTTAATTAGAAAATTGTAAGTCCCACAATTGAGTCACCCAAAACAAAGTTACCCAAATATGATAATTGGATGGAATTTGCTAGTTGTGAGATTTTCCCTAGTCTCCATGAAGAGATAAATTCTCTAAATAAGAAACTAGAGCGCGTCTCTAAAGGTACCATGACTTTTTCTATGAATTCAAAAGATTAATGAACTCCTTTTAAAAGACCTTACACCAAATATTCTTATGTGAGGAAAAATAAGAGTCATAGCAAAACTTATGTTCCTACAATTAGGTGTCATTATTGTGGTATAAGTGGCCACACAACACCTCATTGCCATATTAGGAGAGTTGAAGTTCCTAAAGTGGTAATGATATTGGTGCCTAAAGTCACTTGTTGTGAAATCCATCCCAAGGCTCCAACTTGTGTTGGAAGCCAAAGGAATCCTAATTGATTTGTGCAAGTGTGTCTTCCAACTTTGAAGGAACTTTTTCCTCTAAGTTGTCCAAGACACTAAAACTAAGTTGTGATCCTTTTTCTCACTTTCATATTCATTATCACATCTTATGTCTCACAATTCAACTATGGTATTCCTTGTTTTATCTCTCCCAAAAGATTGGGAAAGGTTTCTTTGGTTTAGTGTGTGTAGGTTTGATGATGAATGGAGAATGTCAAGGATGATGCTCCACAATAAGCTCCTTATTCTCAAGGACATCATGAGCAAAAGTGTGATGAAGACGTATTCGAGGACTTTAAATATTTAACCTCTCCATTGTCTTATCATGTTGGTTGATCACGACTGACCTCTCAATCATCATTATCATTGAAGCATTCTAGCAAGGGAGTAAGCTTAATTGGTTATAGGTTAAGTTTCTTGGATATTCAAATGAGCTTTGATTCCTCCTTGAAAATCCCTTCCTAACTCTCTTTTATTCGTTAATTTTTTCTCTCATATGATAATTGCGATTGTCTTATGAGTAGATGTTTGTTGATTGTCTTTCATCCTTTTGCATGCTATCTTCCTTTTTGTATTGTATCTTACCTGCTTGCTTGTATCTCAATTGTGATTATCTACTTGCTCTTGTTTAGGATGTTTTAGATGTTATCTTTTGATGTGTTAAAATTGAAAAAATGTGCATTCATACTTCATTATCTCAAAATGTGCATTCATAAAAAAAAATTAAACCTTTGAATCGATTCACTCCTAGTTCACTATCAAAATGAATCGATTCATAATGAATCATATCATTAAAACAGCGAATCGATTCATTTCCGTAAAACAGCGAATCGATTCATTTCCGTAAAAACTGAATCGTATCATTAAAACAGCGAATCGATTAATTTTGTTTGTCCCTTTCAAAATCATGTGGTAACCTTAACCCCTACGATATGGGCTAGTATAGAGGGTCTGGAGTGTGCTGGTGTTGACATTGAAAGTGAGAATGTGTTTGCTGGATATGACAAGATTTCCTTTGTGCAAAGTATTTCTAAGACAGGCATTGTCCCTTTAGAATACTCCAACTTCAGTGCCATGCAGCTAAAATGTGACGATAGGATCCTACACTGGATCATTGCTAAAATGATTATTTGCAAGCAAGATAATTTTGGAAGTATTGATAACTTTGACCCCTAGGAGTGGACTTGATAATGGTGTTATGAATAAGATGCACTATTATCAAGATTCTAGAAATGAGTGGTTCTACTCTGATGGTGGTATCTGGTATTATGATGACATTGCGGTTCCTACAAACACTAAGCTTGAAATGGTAGATGAAATGAGGGAAAACTTGAATCATGAGGATGCTGGTTTAGGAGGAGATGCTGAAATGGAAAAAGATGAAGAGAAAGTGACTCTGATTATGATCCTGAGGTTCAACATGGTCCCGATATGACTCAAGTTCTAGCTAGTATTAGTGATCTAAAGAGCTTCATGACACAGCGGTTTAATGATCAAGATACTCAATTTCAGGAAATTCACCATAGGTTTGACACCCAGGAGACCCAATTCAATGAAATGAAAGATCAATTTCATAGGTGGAACACAAGCCTTGGAGTTTCTACATATGATTTCTTCTGTGAGGATGGTGATGCAGCCGGTTCCCTTGACCCAGGAAATGATGCCCAATAGGATGGATGCAGTGGAGTTTATCTTTTCTTTCATCATTTTATGTGTCATTTATGTTGAACTTCATGCACTTTCATATTACTTTGGCCTGTTATCGCATATGTTCTCCTCATTCATTTCATAATAATTGTCTCTTCCTTTTTGATGTTGTCAAAGGGGGAGAATCTTTGGATATTATGTTGCTTTACTTTGGATATTATACTTTGGATATTATGTTTGTTTCTTATGATGCGTGCATGATGTGTTTGTTTCTTATATGATGCGTGCATGTGTTTTATTGCTTAGCTGTATACCTTTGTTAGTTTTGTACTTGCTTGCCATATATTATAAGTTGCAGGGGGAGCACCAAGAATAATCAACATGTCTTTTTGATATCATCAAAATGGGGGAGATTGAAGCCTCTAGCTATAGTTTTGATGATGTTCCTTGTCAAAGTGTTTTTTATTGTTTATCAAGTTGATTAAATTTATAAGTTTTTGGAATGTATATAAGCACCCTAGCAGGTCTAGCCTTCATGAACTAAGTAGTTGTGGATCATGTGTCTCAAAAAAATTGAGTTTGTCTCTTGTTGAATCTAGTCACTAGCTCTTGAAAAATGAATATTGCTCTCTAACTTCAAATGAATTGTATCATATTTGTATTAATCGATTCATCAAACTCACTGACTCATATGAATCGTATCACAAGAATCTTGAATCGATTCAGTTGTGAATCATATCATATTTGTATGAATCGATTCATTAAACTCTTTGACTTTGTCTGAATCGATTCATGCTAGATATGAATCGTATCAAACTTCCCTTTAGGTCATTTGAGTCGTTTCAAATTTTACTTGACATGTACCATTCTTCATCACACTTCTCTCCTTTCCTGTTTTGTCTTAGATGGTTTGAATCGATTCACCCATTAAATGAATCGATTCACTCAGTTGTTTTTGTGCAAAAATTTAGCCTTATCACCTTCCTCTATACATAGTCTCCTCCTCATAACTCCCAAATTATTGAATCATTTGCATCTATTCTCTCTAGGTCTCAAAAAACTCATTGTTTATACATTCTTCAAGATTAAACACTTTTTCTTAGAATCACTTTGTACATTGAGTCACATTGATTTTCTAGGGTGCTAGTAGGGATTGTAAGTTGGTTCTCTCAAAGTGAAGTGAATAGTCTCATTCCACCTCCAAAGGTCTTGCGGATCTTTCTAACCGTTCTTGAAGTCGAAGGGGATTCGTTTACTGGACGTAGAATCGAAGGCTTGAGTGAAGAATTCGAAGGGGTGCACGGGTAATCAAGGATTCGAAGATTTAAGGAGCACCAAATGTAATATTCCGCTAGATCATTAATAGACTGTGGAATCAGTTGAGCGAGTTACGGAAGAAATAATTATGAAATGTTAATTATTACGGAGAATATTTAGCCGTGCAGGGTAACTAACAAGTTAAGAAGGACAAACTTGTAATTTTACCTAAGGACTATATATATATATATGCTAAACCACCTCATTTTTCTCCGCACTTTCTCTCTCTCTCACGCCCTTACCCCTTTTCACCATCAATCTCCACCAAACTTCCATTTTCCCTCAAATCATCATCATGCAAGGTCAGAATCATGATTTAATTGGAATCTCACACTTCCAGCAAGCTCCAAACTTCTTCTTTCTTCCCTTTAGAAGCTTATGCATGTTGGTTTCATGTGTTGATGTTGGTTTTTCTTATTCTTGCTGTCAAGTAGAGGCAAGAAGTGGAAGAGGATTCAAGGGCTGAAGCTTGGAAATTGGTAATTCATTAGAAGCAAGAAACTCATGGTTTAATTAGTGTTGATTATGCTTGAAGTAATTGATAGAAGTGATTATTATTGCTACTGTTTGGACAGGTTGTTTGTTTTAGGCCGTACTCTGTTATATGGGATGTACCTGTTACTGTGTTACTCAGAATTAAGTGATTATTGGGTATTTGGATTCTACGTTTAATTGTCTTCAGTTTCGATATAAATTTTGTGTAATTCGGACTAGAAATGAACTCGGAAAGTTCGTTTGAAGTTCGGTATTTCTGCTGGAAAAATGTTTACGGGTTTTGGGACAGGGCTTCACTAAAACGGTAATAACTTTTTCTCTGTAACTTGGAATCAAGTGGTTTTTGTTGCTATGGTTAGCTAACAAATTGCCCGACATTTTGGTACCAGTTTAATGAATTTAGGTTCAGTATTGAGGCCTGGAGGAGCGTTTGAAGTAAGGGGGCTGATATAGGTTGTGTACTGAACAAATGAATTGAATTGTTGGTGATAAGCTGTGGGCAGAATTGGAGCATGAGCTTGGAAAGGAATCAACTCTAGGTGATCTCTAGATAGTTTACCTACCCTTGGGTTTGTGTGTATGATTGTTTAGAAATGTATGAGGTAGATTTTCATGAATTAGGTTTCAATAACTCTTGTGCCATGAATTGCCCAAACTATGTTAATGTTGACATGCACTTCATATTCTATGGTTTTTATGCATTCTGGATGTATAGTGTACAATAAGGGACTTGATTTTGAGGTTTTAAGCCAAAATACGTTTTCTGCAAATTCTGGGCTGAAGAAACACGCCATATGTGAGAAACTCGCTTATTGCGTGTAAATTCCAGCAACAACACTCCATAGGCGAGTTAATGGCGAGTTTGACAGCTTTCTTTTGAAAGTTGTCAGCTCGTCCCGAGGCCCAGCAGTGGCCTTCCGAGGCCCGTTTCTCGCAGTCTTTTATAACAAGTAAATCCCTCAACATTAGGTGTCTAATGTACATTACCATCCAAGGTTTTCTAAAGAAAAATGTATGAGAAAACATCAACATGGTTGAGTGATAAATGGCACACGAGAGTAAGCGACACAAATTACATATGGGTAGCAATCTCATCTCTAAATATTGGGAAATGTGTAGAGCCTCGACTTAGATATATAGTCGGGAATATCCATGCTAGTATGTAACCTAAGCACATTAGGTATAAGTTATGTATGATTAAGAATATGCACGTAATGATTCACTACCACACGAGTAGGTTACAGACTCGAGGTGGTCATTAGAGTAATATTAGGTATAAGCCCTATATGTCTGAACAAGACTATAAATAAGTAAAATGAACATGTCGTGTCTCTTGCGATCCACGCCAAGGGGGATTTCAAGAGGTTCACGCCAAGGGAGACAGGATATGCTCCGCAAGGTAGGCCCGCACGACATTAAGTGGAGGACCAGTGTTAGCCTCAAATAGGAATTTCACCGGTTAAGTCAAGGGATTAATTTCCAGGGTTACTCCACTCGGGATTAATCCGTGAAACGAATCAAGATAATGTTATATGTTGCACGTTAACCTCTAACATAATGAATGACTATGAACACGATATGATACAATTATGATATGTTATGAGACATGTGTAAGCTTATGTACTAGGATAAGTTGAGGAAGATATACTGTCGACGATCTTAGTGCCTCCCCGATCGTCCAGTTCAGGATCGTGTCATGAATAAGCTACAGTTATGTTTTGATGCGTTTACCGTATCTTGACGTAGCGGTCTTAGGTTCCCTTAACCACCATGACATGTAGATTATATGACAAGACTTGTAAGCTAAGATATGAAGAGCCTCATGATGATACTAGTATGCACGAATCACACACGTATAATCAACCGAATGGTTGTATTGTAGACACGTAGTAACCCTAAGTTTTCCCCGAGGTTACCTATAGCCTAGGATTAGGTAGAACTCACTGAGATATTATGTCTCATCTCAATCTTATTTTGTTTCAGATCAGCAGGTTGGTTTAGCAGGAGGTAGCAGGCATGTGACCGAATGGATATTCAGCAAGTGCTCGTTCGTACCCACTGCAGGATATGTTATGGATTCAAGAGTGTTATACTATGTTTTGGGTAGATAGCATTGTATATATAAAAGTACGAACGTGAATTGTTGTATATATTATTCATTCGAAGACTTTATGTTGTAAACTTTAATGTATCCAGTACTAAAGATAATGCACATGTTAAACTTTCTAGATACGTTTAGTATGGGCGTTACACCAAATTTTATGATTACTTGGATTTTGGGGGAGTGTTTGCATAGGGGTTGAAGAATTAGGTTTAATTTCAAGGAACTCTTTTAAACACATTGTAATCAACATTTGTTACTTAGTGGATGACCTTGGTGAAGGCATACTTCATCAAGAAGAGTAAACGTAGCTCTAGCGAGGACGAGAAAGAGCGAACTACTATGAAAATATCGGTGTTATATCTCTTCCTTATCCTCTTTACTTTTTTCTATTGCATGTTATTAATTGAATAATTGCTAGGTTAATTGCAAAAATTGATCTAAGTTGTTTTTCAACAAAAAGATAATCTAATTCATTGAATTAGGTTTTAACTAATTTACTTAGATCAATTGATTGCAATTACTATTCAATTCTTCAATTCCACTTGCATTGTCTTTCCAATTGATAGCTTAGTATCTTTGTTATTTTAGGTATGGTTTGGAATTGTGAAAAGTTTTGCATATTGTTCAAGGATTCATTAATATTTGATTGTATATAAGATTTGTATCATGAATCTCTCAATTCAAGATAAAATCTTATTCCACATAGATTTATCTTTTTGTTATTTGTGGTGATTGTACAGGCACGAATCCAATAGTCAATTTCGATAAACTTAATTTTCATTAACTCCGAATAATTTTTCATTAACTCGATAAACATAATTTTTCAAAAATAACTTACAAACTATTAAAACATGATAGAGGATTATATTTTTAATGATAGAGGATTATATTACCAATATGAGAAACAATATCTCATAGAACAATTAATTTAGCCTACTATCCAAAGCCATGACAGAACATAGGGGTCTTCCTACCACTTTCTTAAAGTCTTATATTTTACCTTAAAATAAAATGCTAGTTATACCACATTTTTTTTAAAATTTTTATCTTTTGTTGTTTAATGAATTCCCCAAACTATACAAGCTGCGAACTCTTCAAAGATTATCGATAATTTCTTCTCCCAATCAACTAATTATAAAATCCAAATTACTTTGAAATTTTGGACTTGTAAAAGAAAATAATCTGAGGACAACAAGTTTTCAAAACAATAGACATAAGAGAAGCATAAGGGTTGGTGATGACAACTCTTGGTTTGAAAAATTTCACTTGTGGGGAACCAATCTTGCAACAATATCTATCCAAATATACGAACTTTTTATCGGACACCATTTTTCTAAACAAGATTCAGTGCTTGTGTAAGGATTTGGTCCAATGAGCAACAAGATACTATTAAAAAAAAAAGAATAAAAGCTGATGGGTAGTGCATTGTGATGACTAAACAATTAACTTAACTCTTCTCCATCATAAAAAGAATTCAATTACTTAATACCATGTACATGCACTTCAGAGTTTCCACAACTCTTCTTCAATCTAATCACTTCCCTTCTTCTTTTCCCCCGCGCCTAGGTAACAAAACAAAACAAACAACAATGTTTATCCCAATGATGAAAAAATTTCTTAATATCATTTGTCTCAAGTTAATAAGTTTTGAAAATATTATTTGACCATTGAATGTGCTCCAAGTGTCATTCATTTTTACAACTAACCATTTCCTCTGGAGTAACATTTTACAAAGGACTTCTTGATTTCAAGACTGATCACAATTTCTTAGCTTATTTTAATCTCAATATTTAGTTTATAGATATTTATAATTTATATAGTAATTAAATTAATTGTTTTCCCTTTGTGTCTATCACAATTTACAC
>Ga0315915_1006937_pt1 | contig 13694 bp, 7 predicted proteins | sample MpolbnodulesMG_FD_207738 | JGI IMG/M metagenome (GOLD analysis project Ga0315915, IMG submission 207738) | Medicago polymorpha root nodule microbial communities from Los Angeles, California, United States - branched nodules | ecosystem: Host-associated > Plants > Roots > Nodule | place: USA... | reverse complement strand
TGTGTGTGTGTAAGTAGGGGTGTTCAAATTCAAACCGATCCTAAAAAATTGAAAACCGCAAAAAACCAAATATTTTTGGATGCATTCGGATGTTGTTTTGTAAAAACCGCTAAGATTAGATCAAATTTTGGATAATTGTTTCAAAACCAAACCAGACCGAACCGAACTGCAAAATTAAATATTAATACTTATTTATTCTTTTATTATTATTATTATATTGAATTGTTATGTTGCTTGTTGGTTTTTAATCTTCTATGTTGCACTAACTTAATCTATATTATTATACTTCATATGTTTAAAAAATAATCGATAATTTTCATATTGTAATTTTAAATTTTTAATCTATTTTGCATCAAATCTATTATTTTACTGTGTTTGTGTAATATTAATAAAAAAAATTATATTCTTCAAAAAAAGTAAATCAAAGAATACATATTTTGCATTTTGGATATCCAAAAATCAATCCAAATAAAACCGCATATATTTCGATCGAATCGGTTCAGATTTTTTAGAATAGTCATTCAAACTGAAATGAACCGCATGTGATTTTTATTTTGAATCGAATGATATTTTAACGCAAAGTCGATCCAAACCGCACCGTGAAAACCCATATGTGTAAGTAATGAAACAAGAATAGAGAGATGGTATTGCTAGGATTAAGCTTCGTTAACTAATTATCTAATGATATTCTCCTCCTATTTCAGTTATACCTTCAATTGTCCCTCATCATCCTCCATCGTATGTTTCCATATCGGCCAAACGACTGAAAATCCATTATATTAATTGATGTCTTTTGATGCTAAGCAAAATAGTCAATCAATTCAATGGCATATGACAACACATCATATGTGAAACCCTTTGTTTAGAAATTAGAATCTACACATGATTTAATTCATGAGAAATTCTAATATGGTCACATGACCAAATAAAAAGTGTTTGGTCACACACACATAAAGAAATATTTTTTAATAGTAAAGAGGAAATTGATAAAAAAAAATGATTGAATATTTTAAGGACCATCTTTTTATGTGTGTGTTCAAATACCTCTTAATTCATATCCCTTAGATAAAAAGTTGATCTCTCTCTCCCTCCCTCCCCCCCGTCTCGCTCTCATAAGCTAAATGTAGAATTGCATTCTTAAAAATTGTGCATTTGTAATTTTAAAAGCTTGAAAATTGATCTTTTCAAGACAACATTTAACTTTTGAGAAATGCTATCAAAGGGAGTGTGTTAAAAAGTGTGTGTTAGAAAGTGTGTTGCTTTTTAACTCCATTTTTATATTATTAAGTTATGCTCTAAGGATACAAATTAACATTACCCATAAAATACTTGTAAAAAAATCAAGTTGTTTTTGTATGTAACGTGATATGTTCTCATTATTGGAGGACAACTAAGCTCTTTGATCAACAACAAGTCTTGTTCACTACTTAGAAACAATCTTTGAAACAATATTAAGAATTATTCTTGTCGTTAAAGTTCAACGGTTGCTCTAGTATGGGATATGTATAAGTTTTACCATCATTTATCCTTTTATAATGTCCTATTTTCAGGGTTCGGGCTCATCCCTTTATCAGACACAGACATAATTTAGGTGTACAAAATATAGGCACATGGCTCGCTTTGCATGGAGTAGGTCAAAATTAAGAGTTACTCGTGAGGATAATGGAGGTCTCACCGATTGAATTGGAATCTCTCTCATGGCCTCTGTTTGTTTCTGCAACAAAACAAGCCATAAACGTGTGTTTCGGTTGATGCTATGAATTTTATCTTCTTAAAAATCACACTTATTTTGTATTACGACGCAAGAAACATATAACTAAACGCTGGTCCAAACACACTAATAACTAGGGTTCGTGATCTCACCCGTATACACATCAATCACGGTCATTTCAGTGACAAGGAAAGGTCTTCACAATATGATGGGAATATCATCGTCTTCCTCATGTGGGCTTAAAATTTTGCATTATTATGTGTTTAGTATGGGTGCGCTTTGCACCATCCAAATCTATTACTACAACGTTAATCCATATTTTTCTTTATCTAAAGTGCTACATGCACATTTACAACATAACCTAACATCATTTCTTCTCATAAACACATTAAACTTTTAAAATTAAAGGTCAAATATCTTCGACGGTCCTTTAAGTTGGATATTTATAGTAAGTTAGTCTTTAAGTTTTTTTGTTACAAATCGGTCCTTTTAAGTTTTTTTTTGTATTATAAATTGGTTTTAAGTCATAGAATATTAACATTGTTATCCATTTTCAACCAACTTCCTTAAAAAGTACTTATAAATCATTTATCATTGAAGTTGTAGGTCCAAAAATGTTTATAACGTCAAACGTGATTGCTTGTGTATATTTTCTTCTTCTTGTTTTTGAATTCAAGCTTGATTATAGAGACAAATATTTCATCAACGATATTATAGAGAAAGTAATTGATCAGTTTTGTGTCAAATAAGACTGAATAATACACATATGAACCTTAGTTTTGAGAGCGGTGAATTTGGACACATAAACTTTTTTTATTTGAGTTTGATCAAAAGAGGATAACAATGCATATATTTTATAACTTAAAGGACCAATTTATAAAAAAAAAAAAAAAAAAACTTAAAGAACTAACTTATTATAAACATATAACTTAAAGGACCACATATGGTATTTACCCAAAATTGAATTATAAACCTAACTAAACTAATCTAAATTAAGGAGAATATGGCATTGCATCAAATCAAGGATCACATAAAATGAAATATTATTAGAGGTATTAACCAATAATTCTACAAGTTACCACACCTCATCGATGTGAGGTGACATCTCAAGAAATTTCACATCATTGTTTTTTTACAAAAACTTTTCCACATTAGAATATTTTTAAAACTTTCTACTTTGATACTTTAAACCCATCACCCGTTAAAATAGTTAGAGGGGTTTTGTAAAATTTGTTTTTGACTTAATATGTAAGTAAAAAAAAACAGAAACGCACGAAGTATTGAATGAATTGACCAATAGAGAAAAAGCTACTACTAGTTGAGTTGAAGCCCTGTCATTGTTCTTTCTTTCTTCCGCGTTGTTTTGTCTCAAAATAAAAACCCCTCAAATCTCATTCTTAATTCCTCTTTTTTCTTCTCTCCACTTTACTTTTGCATCATCAAAACAAAACGAAGAAACATAGAGTGAGAGTGATAGTGTCTGTGAGAAAAACCAATAATTGAATTTGAAACGCTTAAACAGAAGCTGTTGAATTCAACGCGCTACAGAACAAAAAACAAAACCGTTTCTTCTTCATCTTATGGCATGTTCATGTCCGAGTAAGAACAATTTCCCATTTTCATACCCTTTTTGCTTTGGACCACACAAACCCACTTCAACACTTTCACGATCATAATGATTCTCCGTTTCTTTCTTCTCTTCTTGCTTTTCTTCACTCAATTTGGTTCGTACTACTTTCTTTATATTTCACTTTATTTATTTATTTATTTATTTATTTAGAGTAAGTTCTTGCTGTTAGATATTATTGATTTCATAGTTTGACTCCTGTTCTGGAGACTTGATTTTCTTGCTTTCTTAGCTTTTAAGTTGAGATTTTTTTTTATTTTTTTTTTAATTATTTTTATAAATATTTATTTTTTATATTTATTGCGTTCCTTTTATGCTATCATTATGATAACATTGAAATTCAGGAGTGTTCTCTCTTGTTACCTGTACCTGATTTCACCTGGGACTAGGAGGCTGGGACCACTGTTTCTTGAATTCATATATTGACCATATTATTATTATTTCAGTTCTATTAAGTGTATGTTTGGTTATGTGATGAGAGAAAAATTGATTTTGAATGAACTGATTTAGCTAAAATTGAGATGCAAGTAAATTGATTTAGGTTTGGATGCATACATGTAAAAGCAAGTTGGAAAATAAATTTGACTGTAAAAATCAATTCTAAAATCAGAAGTTATAATTTTTAGTTACAAGTAGAATCAATTATGGAGGTAAAATCAATTCAACTCCAGAGAAACCAAACATGTCAAAATGGATTCTACAACTCAAGAATCAATTTTGGCTCTGCTAAAAGTGGAATCAAACATACACTTAAATGGTGGTTCTGATTGCGGATGGATTCAGTGGTGTCAAATAGTGGCTATAGTGCCCTGGCGTAGTCGAATCTGAACAAACTTTTATTGCTCTGTGATATGCAATTTCATGCAAATTGTTGTTAATTAAATTTGAACAAACCGCTATTTTCTGAGATCCACGATTGACAACAGTTGATGAATTTTCCATTTGAGGTTTGTATAGGTTACCTTTTGTCCTTTGTACTTTCCATGTACCTGTTATTGTGATGGCCAAATACAATGTTTGGCTTTAGAGTTGAGAAGTTGCTAGCATGTATTTTATTATGTCAACTAAGTGATGTTAATTGAGCTCTAATGTTCCTTGTTTGGCCATATATAATGTTAAGCTTGAAAGTTGAGAACTTGCTAGCATGTATTTTCTTTAATGTCAGATAAGTACTGTTAATTGAGCTTTATTGTTCCTTGTTTGGCTTTCAGCGTCGCTGCAAGCATTCACCGGAACCTATGGTATAAATTATGGGAGAATTGCGGATAACATCCCATCACCTGATGAAGTTGTTACTCTTCTCAGAGCTGCGAAAATAAGGAACATTAGAATATACGATGCTGATCACAGTGTTCTCAAAGCTTTTAGTGGGACTGGTCTTGATATTGTGATTGGAGTTACCAATGGGCAACTGCAGGACATGAGTTCGAGTGCAGATCATGCTTTGAATTGGGTGAAACAAAATGTGCAGGCATTTCTTCCCGAGACACGCATTCGTGGAATTGCTGTGGGAAACGAAGTTTTGGGTGGGAGTAATAATGCTTTGTGGGGAGTTCTTTTGGATGCTGCAAAAAATATTTATAATGCTACCAAGAAACTTCATTTGGATAAGTTAATTCAGATTTCTACCGCACACTCGTTTGCCGTTTTTCAAGATTCCTACCCTCCCTCCTCTTGTAAATTTAACGATAATATTATACAGTATATGAAGCCGCTATTAGAGTTCTTCCAACAAATCGGATCTCCTTTCTGTGTGAATGCTTACCCTTTCCTAGTCTACATCAGTGATCCGGAGAATATTGATATAAATTATGCTCTTTTTCAACCAACTAAGGGAATTGATGATCCGGTATATAAACTGCATTACGATAACATGCTCGATGCTCAGATTGATGCAGCTTATACTGCTTTGGAGGATGCTGGATTTCACAAAATGGAAGTCATAGTTACTGAGACAGGGTGGGCCTCTGCGGGAGATCAAAATGAAGTCGGAGCAAATGTAACTAATGCAAGGACGTATAATTATAACTTGCGTAAGAGGCTTGCAAAGAAGAAAGGAACCCCACATAGGCCTAAAGATGTTTTAAAGGCATACATTTTTGCAATTTTCAACGAGGACTCAAAGCCTGGTCCTACCTCTGAGAGGAATTATGGATTGTTCAAGGCTGATGGGAGCATATCATACAATGTTGGGTTTCATGGACTTAATGCTGGATATTCATCTCATTTGTCTCTCAAGGTATAATATATTTCATTTGATGCTATGTTGTTTAAATTTAAGCTCATTTACAAGTTTTCTAGCATAAGAAGTTGTATCAAAGTTTACTATACTTATAAATAAGAGACTACCTTATTGGAAACTATGTATCCTAGTTCCTATGTAATAGGACCATATGGTTTAAGGGAATTCAATCAAAGTTTGTGTTTCTCAAAAGTGCATTTAAAGATAGCTAAAATGAAAGTTGATGGTAACTTACCTAAAAAGAAACGACTAAAACATTAAGAAATTTGACACACAAGTTGGCCTTAACAAAAGATAACTTACCTATATATTTTTTGAAAAGTAGTAATTATCATGTATTTGTTTTGCTGTATTCTTTCATATTAGGATATCAAGTGTAAACCTAATTTATGCTATGTTTCTTACATGATTAATGTCCTGATCATGCATCACCCCCATTATACAACCATGTAAGGTTTCCACACAATATGAATATTACTCTTTGCATAAACCTATGGGGAACTCAGAAGATCTTTTTCTTTATAAATTCAATTTGGTCCAATGCATGGATAAGTTAGTTGCCGACGTTCTAGATTTATTCATTTTTTTGCCATTACTCATACGAAGAAAGGGAAATTGTTAAACTTGATAAACTTTTCCACCTTTCTAGTTAGACTATCTGCAGAACCAAAGACTGTGTATGGTTCTGAGAGTTATGAATATACAAGCTTTTTCCCATGTTCTTCACCTCCAGGAAATTTGTATTATCTTGTGAATAGGTCATTCTAGAGATATCAAGTTTAGACCTTAGAAAATTATGGATATCATAAACAAGACATGCAGATACCTTTCTAGATTATCTTGATAGTTTGTGAAGATGTTTATTAATTGGTGTATATTGCTTCTAAAGGAAAATGTTTGATTGTTGATGTTTATATTATGGATGAACCCTTTATCTCATCTAATTCAACTCAAATTGCTAAGTTGCCACTTGCATTAATACTTGTCAATTTAATTGCTAAAATAAGAATTTGAAACCATGTTCTGTATTCCTATCTGGTGTTTACTGGTTACTATTTGATTTCACTTGGCAGGATATCAATAATCAAGGTCTGTCGCGGTCCTATGCCGTCACCATCATACTGTGTCTATCAACTTTGATACTGATGATTTTCTAGAGTTAGTTTCCTTGGCAACGAAGGGGTTTTTCCCTTGGTTTTACTTGCTCTCAGTCTAGATCAAAATTATGCCATTGATTGCCATATTTCATAAAGCAAAATCTGGAAATTTTGATGTATTTTTCCCATATTTAGAAAATCCGTAATTATAATTATTTCTTCTCATAAAGCATTTCCCCTTCTTTACTTCGATGAGATATATAAAACTTTTTAGTTTTTAATACATTCTAAATTTTCAACTCTTAACATTTAAGTTCATCAATTATACTCTATCATTTAGTTTATGTCGATCAAAACACTTACAAATAGAGGCACAAAATTAACCCGGAAAAATGTCAGATTGGATATGGCTTTCTTTTTGAAACTGAGTTTTGTTTTTCAAAAAAATAACTGGGAGATAAAATTTCGTCCTAGGGACTCAAAACGTCCAAATAAGCAAGGATTACAAATTTTCTTGACTTCAATCTGTACATAGATCTGAGTTATGAGAGTCAGCATAGCCCTTTCTTGAGCTAACCTTTTCTTCCCTGAGCAAAATGAAGGTTGCTCTTTAGGCCTCCAGGTTGCTCAACTCTGAAAAAATGCTGATCGGAAAATAGCTTTTGATTGATTTTGAGTAAAAACAAGTCGATCGGAAGATACGTTCCACTAGGTTTATGCCATCAGAAGATATGTTTTGATAAATTAAGGGATTTTTGAGCAAATGTGAGGGGCCTATAGAGCAACCTTCAATAAGTATGTATGATATGTAATTTTGGAGTGAGTTAACAATGGGCGTTTACAGGGGAAACTTAATGCATTTAAGGTTTCTTCGACTTAAAAAAAATTTCACTCAGTAGAAGACCTAAGTCAAAGATTGCATTAAACTGGTCTAAAGTCTAAACTGATCTCTGGTTTTACTCCCCACTGCTTGCTTTTCCCTTGTATGAGAATTGGCTTATTATTAGATACAGGAGAATTATGGTACTTATCAGCACATTTTTCTTCATTTTTGCTTTAATAGTACTTGAAGATTATAATTGCAACAACAACAAAAAAATAGAAAAGGGTAATCTACGTACTATTACTTTTGGTTTTTTTTGTTCAACCAATTTTGTGAGAGATTTCCATAATATTTGAATTATAGAAAGCACTTTATAAAAAGTGTCTCTCTTCAAAGATAGCACTTTAAAATAATTGAATCAAATTATTAGGTGTGTTCTTTCATGATTGAACTCAAGAGTTAAGTATCATTGTCCTTTCTGATTTCATGTGGTGTCATTAATTAAATTGATGCAACTATAATCTACGGGAAAAAAAAATACTAATTTGCTCAAAAAATAAACTATGGATAAATATTTTTTCTAGAAAAAAGTCTAGGTAAATTGGATTTTAGAGGTTCAGGACAAACCTCAAAGTTTAAAGGTCGCATGCAAAAAATACATAAAATTATCCACTAAAGAGGTTATCGTGTCAAAAGTTAGAGCTGGACTCAAACTTGTGTGGGGTTATTTATTCAATGTCGTGATGTGAAATATAATCCTAACATTCCCTCAAAAAAATATATATATATAATCCTAACATGTTTTTCTTCACACAATAATGCAATTTAAATTTTGTTTAAGAAAATCTAAGTTTGATTTTGGATGGACAATTTTTTACCAGACATTATTTACCTTTCGACTAAACTCCGGATTACCATAGCCTTTTTCTCGTGAGAATCAGCGGGTTAATAAAAAATATTTAACTATTTTGACTTTGAGCTTGTTATAACTTACAAACACAAAATTATTGGGTATAGAAAAAAAAATAATGCCCAAAAATATTGAAATGGATTAGTATAGCACCTAAATTTTACAAGTATCGTATTCATTTGAAAGAATTTAACATCTCAATTGCTGTGTAATTTTGGTATATAGACGTCTCATTAATGTTATTAATATTGAAAAATGTTTGTCTTTATATTCATAATTTACTCAAAAAAACTATAGGATAGGAACATCACCGTTTGCGTGTCCACAATGGTAGTTCCCTGACAAGGACTCCTTAAATGGACCTCACGTGACACATCACTTATTTATAATTTTTTAATAAAAGTACCTATTAAGGACTTCAATGGCAATACACTAATAAGGACTCCAATGAAAAGTACTTAAATATGTCTCACTATCTTTACATCATTGAACAAAAATAATTTACCTATTACTCCTTTTTACAAGTGGGACCAAGTAGTACACATTTTATTACTCCTTTATGCAAGTGGGACCAAGTAGTACACATTTTATTACTTTTTTAAACGTAGGACCTGTTAGTTACCTAGGAGAGAGTGGGTCTTTATATAGTTGTTTGTTCCTCAACGGGGACTCATTTTTTCTTGCTCCAATGGAGGGTCCTTAACGGGGAGCGGACCTTGTTAAGTAAGGACCCCCCATTGGAGATGCTCTAAGAGGCGATATTAATTAAGTTTGTTCCCTCAAAAAAAATTAATTAAGTTTGTTTGTATAGTAGCTTAATATAAAATATATATATATGGGGTGAGTATATGGGTTGAGTATATATTCAGTTGACACAAGTGTTTTTTTTTATATAGAAGTCAGACTAACTTATCAAAATCGACATCAGGGCATCTGTGATATTCAAATCTAATATATTGAGAGGACACTTCAAAGTCTCAAAACAATGTGTATTTTATTTTAAAGACATGTTATGTTATTGGGACCATTTCCATTTGTTGACATTCTCCGCAGGCAGAATACAACAACTTTTATTTATACTATAAATATCATCGGTCAACCATCACCAAGTGATGAGATTAGAACTGATAACGCACTACCCACCTTTCAAAGGTTGCTTGCTTGCCTTGACAATGCTTAGTGTGGGTTAGCCTACCTTTATATATGCAAAATCACCACAAAAGGTATACGCACTTCCAATTAGCCTTTCTCTTCTAATACACATAGGGGCAATTGATACACAAAGACCAATAAAAACATGCCTCAAATAACAAACGTGACAATTATCATTGTAATCATTGTGGTTGTAATGTCACTACAAACCATAGAAGCTGAAGATTACACAGTAGGAGGAGATGTCATAGGTTGGACTAGTTTTCCTCCTGGTGGTGCTTCTTTCTATTCCAAATGGGCTGCAAATTTCACATTCAAATTAAATGACAATCTAGGTAATTAATCACACATTTACATTTCAATAATGTTAGTATTATTTTATTTATTTGTATTGAAGTTAATTTTATTTGTGATATTGGTACCATGTTTTTGCAGTATTCAACTATGAATCTGGAAGCCACAGTGTGGTTATACTTAACAAAGCTAACTATGAAGAGTGTAATGTCAAAGACAAAAATATCCAAACCTTTAATCAAGGACCAACCAAAATAACCTTGGATCGCATTGGGGATTTTTTCTTTAGTTGCACCTTATCAGGTCATTGCACTAGTGGCCAAAAACTAAGTGTTAAAGTCACTGCCTCTGAAGTTCCAGCTGAAGCTCCTTCTTCTACTGGACCTGAATTAGGAGAAGCTCCATCATCTCTAACTGGACCAGGTGTTACTGCTCTTCCACCACAGAGTTCAACCACACCTATGGCTGCTACTTTCACTCTTGTCTTCATTACTATTGCCTTCAATTTTTTGTCTCAATTTTAAGTCACTTACTAGTAAATGTACTACCTCTATGACTATCCTTTTATTAGAAGCTGCTTTTGCAATTTTCATGTATATTAATAAATATATTGTATTTTGTGTATGAATTTACTTAAAACATCCTTTTGTATATGAATGTATTCAAAATTCTCATTTCTCAAAACATTTAGCAGTACTAACTAGACTTAATTGTATTTCGCTCTGTCAAGTATGATAATTGTGTGATTTTGCTTCCCACTTTTTTTTTTTAGCAATTTTGATCATATATAAGTGAGATGAGTGGGCTAAAATAATAATAATAAATATATTTAACTAATTGGAGGTTGAGTCTAGTGGAAGAGGTTAGACTCCCACAACGTGGCGAACCAATGTTCAAATCCAATATGAGAAAGATACTCATATTTAATTTCTAAAATGCATCGAATATGATTATCTCTAGTTGAGAAAACCTATGAGAAACCAATAATGATAAATATATTTGAGAATTTGAAATTAAACTTATGTTTGTCAGATTTTTTTTTTTAAAAAAATGTCTATATTTTGGGACGGCAGTATATATAGTGTAAGATTGCACATAATAGGTGTAGAAAAAAAAGGAAATAGAGATGAATTTTTTTCTATACCATTAGAGAATTGTTTTTTTAATGAAAAATGTTAATTGTTATGTAAGTTTTTTCACCTTGTCGGAACTTGAACAATGACCTTTAACTTTTTAACTCGTAGCTCAATACCCAACCCTAATTTTGAGATTTTTGATTTAATATATGTCTATTGAGGGGGTTATAGATGGTATTTTCGGTTGGATTTTGCTTTGTTTGGTATGAGTATGATATGAATAAACAATTATCCTATTGTGGCCTAATTCTAATTCAGTTTTTCAATCTACAAATTATCTTTCCTCCAAAGTCTTACCTTTCTACTAATGAAAATTTAAAACGAAGTTGCATTTGACAATTAATGGGTTTTAGGCATAAAATGGAACATCTGAACATGCCATGTTCACGTGTTATTTTGACTTTGAGCTGGCTATAATAACTTCCAAACAGCTAATTATTTTATAACAATGCACAAAAATATGGATATATGATTTTGTCTATTTATCACTAGAAATAATATATATTGCTAGTTTTTAGGATGTTAGTGGCAATAAATAAATTTGTATCGGCTAGTTAAAAAGGAAGTCAACAACTTGCTGCTTCAAAACTTAATTTGGCACAGCAAACCTCACTCTTCTACAAATTGGACTTCATCAAGACATGCTGAATGTGAAACACAGCACATCATGAATATAACTTATAAGTCATCTTTAAATAATACTACAAATATGTTTTTTTAACCCAAAATTATGTTAGACTTAGAGAAAAATAACACTATGAATTAAAACAGGTTCCAACGTGCTCTGCTCTCCTTAATTTGTAATAATGTCAATCATGCAAAATCTAACATCTAGATAGGAATTCAACACTGCTATTTAAATAGAGAAATATATCTAGCGATGGTTCAGTTCATTTAATCAATGGAATTGGAATAAACAAAAAAGACAGATAATTTTAAAAAATGTGAAAAGTACATTATCATTCAATAAAATATTATATAGAAGGGACGGATCTGAGATGAAATTATCAATGTGGCTAATTATTTAAGCAAAGTAAATTACGTTTAAAATAACAAATATTGTTTGTATTTTAGTGGAATTTAACCTTTTCTAATTGTAACTTAAATAATATTATAAAAAATATAAAATATTTTAAATGAATGGTCAATTCAAAATAAAAAAATCTCATCAAAAAAGGGTATCCCTTTGTATATATTTATTATTGATTACATATGAGGTATTCATTTATATATATTTATTGATTACGAATGAGTAAATTAGTTTAAAAAATATGACAAAAACAATTGCTAAGATTTGAACCTAAGACAATAAGTTAGAAAAACACACACTTTACCATCAGATTAAGGCATCATATGTGATTATATTTTCAAATTGAACATATATAATATATTTTGACTTTAATATATATAAAAAAAAAAAAATATTGGCTGAGCTGGTGTGGCAATAGCCACACCCAGCCTTGAAGGGATCCGTCCTTGTATATATATGTCCTTAGATATTACCTCGTGTGATGTAAATATTGTGGACCTATGTTATCTAACGACTTAGAAACTACATCAATAAGTAAATTACTAAATTAAGAAGCGTTGAGTAATTGAGATCTCTAAATTTACGAAATTCTTAAATGTTTCATTCCTTAGGTGATTTTGTTATGGGTGTTGATGTGTTACGTTAAAAGATATTGTGGCTTTTTTACGTCGATGACATGTCATATGAAGTATTTTGACAATTTTTGCATAGCATTTTTGTAAAATTTAAGGAGCATTTTTCCATTAAGTGTAAAATTTTAGGAGCATTTTGCGTGTGAGTCTTTAAATTGTAGAGAGCAAATTTTCTCTACGTAATTTATACCACGGAACATTTTGTCTAAATTTATTAAAGTTTTACCGGAAATGAGGTGTGAATTTGGAATGAGGCTACCATTTATTAGAGGAAACATAGAATAATGTTGACCGTTATTATGATTATCATCAAAATCAACAAATGTGTTTTACATCATCATAATACAAGTCATTTGATCATAGCTAATTACATCAGCACAAAATAAAATTCCATCAATTGTTTGGATCTCTAAGTATCAATTAGGAGTTGAAATGAAACACATGAACTCTGGTTGACGTGCCATTTATCCCTCTGATTCATGATATTGAAATAATACTCTTATTAGAGATGGTGTAGGTTATGATATGCAAATGGAACTCTTATTAAAAGCGAATGTTGGTCCACTCGCAGCTTGTGGAGAAGGTATTCTTCCTCTGATAGGTGGTGGATTAATTTTAAATTCATACTTGATTCTCTAAAAAAAAATTAAAAATTAGACAAAGTTATAATATCATTTAAATTTTAACATGAAACATCTACCTTGTAACAAAGTTATTTGATGAATGAAGCATAATTCAATTTGAGGGAGAAATTTTTTTATTTCATAAATTCTTGATCTGAATTGCAGACTCACAATTTTCATATTCTATTAGGGGGTTTACTTTTTTTTTTTTTTTTAAGAATTTGGTGGTTTACTTATACATCAATTGTTGAGGTCAATTAAAATAAATTAATAGTTTTTTTTTCCTAAAGAGCAAATGTCTCTACATCTTTTTTCACATAGTTTTTTTTTTTAAGAATCTCTTTTTTACATCGTTATACAACAATAAGATATTTTAAATAAGCCTGTATATAGTAAATTAAGGTGACATTTAAAATG
>Ga0315915_1006936_pt1 | contig 13697 bp, 4 predicted proteins | sample MpolbnodulesMG_FD_207738 | JGI IMG/M metagenome (GOLD analysis project Ga0315915, IMG submission 207738) | Medicago polymorpha root nodule microbial communities from Los Angeles, California, United States - branched nodules | ecosystem: Host-associated > Plants > Roots > Nodule | place: USA... | reverse complement strand
ATACCATATGCATATTGAAATATATAATACCAAAAAAGAATAAATTAGAGGATTTAGTTATGACATACCTTTGGTACTTCGGCGATTTGATTTTTTATAGTTATGAATACTTTCATAAGAATTCCATTATTTTCCCCGTCATTTTCATCTGGTGTTATAAGAACAACTACTCAAGTCAAACACATAGTTGGTATGGTCAAGTTCCGATTGTGAAAGCTATCAGAAAGATGCTAACATATATTACAATGTTAAGTCAATTATAAATCAAATTAAATCACTGAACTCAATTCTTGATTGATTCGTAAAGATGCACACAGAATCACAAAAGCAATCTTTGCAAATTTACAAAGAAAATGAGAATTTGTAAAACTGTTGAAAATATATAGAGTAACAAAATGTAAAGAGAAAGGAAAAAAATCAAATTTTGTAGGAAGAAGCGAAATAAATAATAATATGGAAACAAACCTTGTAAAGAAGAATAAAAAGAAGAAGAGGAAAAAGAATTGGGGAAAAAGAAATGTGTGACGCCTTTTATAGAACACAAATAGCAAAGGAAGATTAGTGGTTTAAGGGTTATAGTTATGGGTTGGGGCCGAGGAAAATTAGATCCATCATTATCAAAAGAAACTTTTCACGCTAAATCAGTTCCATCATTTTTAAAAGTAATTTTCTAGTCACACCCCTTATAAACATGATTACAACATGAAATGGTCAATACATCAAGATTAATAGTTTATGCACTTTTCTAGAAAACCGTTAATCTTGGTGTATCTCAATAACATATCAAATAATTTTAAATTTTTATAAAAATCTACATCAATGATCTATATGATATAAACTTATAATTTAAATGTCAAATTTGAAAATATGTAACGAGTAAAACGATATCCTGTGAAGTAACATTATATCGGTGTAATTTGACCTTTCTTTAGAATATAGTTATAAACTTCAAGCTCATGTTATTGTTAGATAAATTCCCAAAGTATATTTGAACCTATAAATCAAGTCTTCAAGTAAGATCTTAAACTTACCATTTCTTATAACTAGGAATTAACTATCTCCACAATAACAATAATACATTCTTATGTTGGTGTGGAAATATAAGAGAAATTGATTAACTATGTAATTGGTTAGTAAATAAATTAGTTAGAGTTATCAACAATAAATCATTTCAAAGCACCAATATAACAGATTATGAGAGAATTCATAATCCAAGTGAAAAGGTGCATTTTTGCTAACTTGAACCTTCATGTTTTTTGTTGGTCTAAGTTAGCAAACCCCACACACACAGATATATATATATATATATATATATATATATATCAGATATAATTCATACATAGAATTCATACATTATTCTTTCAAAGTTTTCAATAAGATGTGTTATCCTGTGAGGGTAGATGAATTTATCTATACACGTAGTTTATTGGGATTTGGCTCTACAATTTATAGACATGAAAATAAAATAACTCCTAATATGTATGGATCTCACGTATCAGCTTGTTTCCATAGCTTCAATCTGCATCACACGAGGCATTAATAACACCAACTTTAATGAGACATAACTAATTTGTAAAACATACACATAGATACTATATAGTTTAAGAGTTATGTCCCAGAACTATGAGGGCTTAAGATAAAAGAGGGCACAAAGCTCCAAGAAAAGAAAACTACAAGGGAATCAACCAAGGAATAAATATCTCCATAGAATATTTTAACATGTGACTGAATTAATATCAAAATATATTTTAAAATCACCATACATCCAATAAATCCCAATAGGACGATAAAAGTAAGTAAATTAATAATATACTGCAGAAGTTTTACTGGCTTTTACATAGGATGTGTCACTAGCATCAACAATTTTAATTTTAATTTTTATCATGGTACAATTGGTTTAGCAATTGAACAATGCTTCTAAGTTATTTGATGTTAAACTATCTTCTAATATATCAATGGTTATTAAGCCATTTTCTCATTCTGGAAAAATTAAGACATATACACACCTTCAACATAACCTAATGTGTATGGCATAAATGATCTAATACTAAGAAGAAAAAAACTACCATATGCATATTGAAATATATAAGACTAAAAAAAGAATAAATTAGAGGATTTAGTTATGACATACCTTTGGTACTTCGGCGATTTGATTTTTTATAGTTACAAATACTTTCATAAGAATTCGATTATTTTCCCTGTCATCTTCATCTAGTGTTATAAGAACAGCTACGATGAATCGAGTCAAGGACATAGTTAGTATTGTCAAGTCTCGATTGAGAAAGCTATCAAAAAGATGCCAACATATTACACCGTCAAGTCAATTATAAATCAAATTAAACCACTGATTTCAAATCTTGATTGACTCGTAAAGATGCAGACACAATCAAAAAATCAATCTTTGCAAATTTACAAAGAAAATGAGAATTCATAAATCTGTTGAAAATATAGAATAACAAAAATTGTAAAAAGAAAGGTTGACAAAAAAGTATGTACAAAGAAAACCAAATTTTGTAGGAAGAATCAATGAAATAAATAATGATCTGGAAACAAGAGAATAAGAAAACAAGCCTTGTAAAGAAGAATAAAAAGAAGAACGGAGGAAGAAGAAGAATTGGGGAAGAAGAAATATGACGGCGCCTTTTATTATAGAACAAGTAGCAAAGGAAGATGAGTGGTTTTAGGCTTATAGTTATGGGTTTGGGCCAGGGAAAATTAGATCCATCATTATCAAAAGAAACTTTTCACGGTAAATCAGATCCATCATTTTCAAAAGAAATTTTCTAGTCGCACCCCTTATAAAGCTGATTACACCATGAAATGACCAATACATCAAGACTAACAATTTATCTACATTTCTAGAAAACCATCAATCACTGTGTATCTCAATAACATATCAAATGATTTTATATTTTCGTAAAATTTTATATGAATGATATATATGATATAAACATACAATCCAACTATCAAATTTTAAAAATATGTATCGAGTAAAACAATATCATGTGGTGTGACATTGGAGTAACATTACATCAGTGTAATTTGACCCCTTTTTAGAGTATAGATATAAACTTCAAGCTCGTGTTATTGTTAGATAAATTCTCAAAGTATATTTGATCCTATAAATCAAGTCTTCAAGTAAGATCTTAAACTTACCATTTCTTATAACTAGTGATTAACTATCTCCACAATAACAATAATACATTCTTATGTTGCTGTAGAAATATAATAGAAATTGATTAACTATGTAATTAGTTAGTTACAAAATTAGTTAGAGTTATGTAACTAACTGATAGAAAGTTGTACGTTGTTCAAAACAGATTCAATTCATTTAATTTCTTCTAGTTTTCTCTCTATTTTCTTCTTATCATCTCAAATGGAGTTATGGTTTCTCTATCATCAATTTTTCTTGTGATATGGTATCACCGCCTTGATTCTATCTTCAACAATGGTTCGCAACTTCAACGGTTCTACCTCCGTAGGAGGAACGGTTCAAATTCCTGGGACTCTGACGTCAACAAATTTATCGCAAAACCTCTATATTATTCATCCGAGTGAGAACACATCCAATTCAATCGCTAATCCACCACTTGACGGAAAGAACTATCATTCTTGGTTAGGTTGATGTGAAAAGTTATGATTTTGAAGAACAAGATTCGATTTCTTGATGGAAGTACGCCACAAACCGATCATTTTGATCCTAGCTATGAAGCTTGGGAACGACACAATAATTTGGTTCATACATAGATCTCATATTCGATTTCACCATGTGATGACAGTTCATCTTACGTTATTTTTAGCATGTTTTTCAGTTAGTTTTTCATCCAGAATAGATGATTATTAGAGCAATTGCCTATGATTTCGGGATATTTGTAATGTTTACCAAAACATATGAAGACAAGTGAAGTCTTTGGGAAGATCATGAATGAAGATTCAACAGGCCTTGAAAGACATTACAAAGGGAGGAATTCTATTCCCAAGTCCCAAGACATCTTATATGTAAGCAAACACCCAAAAAGACGATGAAACAAGCATTTACACGTAGAAAAATACATTGGGGCTCCCGAAGCATGATCCATTCTTCCGAAGCATGGCCATATGCCCCAAGTGTGGGAAATTCGGGCCAAAATTGCTTTTTGTTACTTTTAAGTTGAAAAAGCCCGGTATTTAAGCCCAATTTAATGTGAAATCTCTCCCTATAAATACCACTCCTCTCATTCATAATTTCTTATTCAGAATAAACAGTTCAAGAGGAAGGCAAACACTTGGAGCTTCAAGGGACGAGTATCTCTCCTCACTCTAAGTCTCTAGGGTATGTTCATTTCTTTTGTAATTTGTCTTTAGTTACCAAGAGTAACTAAATCTGTTAGAACAAAGTTGGTTTGTACAATTACTCTAAGGTTTTGATGATAGCAAAGTATTGAAGAACAATTAGATATACTAATATGTGTTCAAGTGTGCAGGATCATATAATATATCTATCAATGGATTGAACATGTATAAGAGCAATCAGAAGCACTAGAGAAGCTTTAAAGACTGATAGAAGATCTGAAGAAAGGACAACTAGAAATCAACATATTGGATTAAAAGAAAGGACGCCTCTCAGAAGCTGCTAAAGATTAACCACATCAGACTCTATGAAGATCTTCAAACTCAGAAGAGCTCATTAGACTTGGAAACCCTCAGACTCAGAAGATCTTGAGGGACCCAGACTCCACGTTAGTTTTGTCCTCTTTTGTGAGTTTTCTCTATCAAGGATCTGAGTACAATTTTGCAATCTTCTGACCACGTGTAGAAACAGACAAAGGACTTCAAGGACAAAGAGAATGACTAGATAATTCCAGTTTCAGCAAATGATTTCTAAATGACTGTTCAACATAATTATCCATAGCATGCAATGGTATAACGTCCTTGATTCAAAAATTCTCACCGACTCTTAATGCGCCGACACTCTTCTCCAATGTCTCTCAAATCTTTACCTATATAAGGAGCTGAAGACCTAAAAAAGATTAAGAAGACTCTGCTATTTTACTGTGTTATTACTCTGTCGAAATCAAATATCGTAAAAATACTTAAGATTTTCTTATCAAAGTTTGTGTCTTATAAATCCTAAAGTCTTAAGAGTCTGTTCAACATTGTTCAATTTACACTATTAATTGTTTATCAAGTGTAACAACAAATTTGTTTATTCATAAACAAATAGACGTCTCTTTCTTGTGAAGCATGAGCATCATAAGTCTCTTTCAGTTGTAATTGAGCATTGGAAGTCTCTTGCCTGCATGATTGAGCATTAGAAGTCTCTTGGAGTTGTCCTTGAGCATTGGAAGTCTCTTTGAGTTGTCTTGAGCAGTGGAAGTCTTTTTCAGTAGTGATTGAGCAATAAAAATCTCTTGTTAGTGACTTAGAGCATAAAGTCTCTTGCAAGCGTGCTTTAGCATTTAGAAGTCTCTTGCAAGAGTCCTTGAGCAATCGTAATCTAGTGAGATTATAGTGAAATTCCTTGGAAGTGCAAGGGGACTGAACTACTCATGTGTTGTGGGAGGAGGCAATATAATTGCTTTGTGTCTACTCTTTCTCTCTCTTTCTCTTTTATCTATGCGTTCTGTTATTTTCCGCTACATTCAGACTCTGAGTAAGAATCTGAACCCATCAGAATCTTACCAGTGTTAACACTCAAAAAAAGAACCAGAAAAAGCCAACACAATTCAACCCCCTTCTTGTGTTTTTCTCACCTTCAAAATCTGTTAGGCCAGGGTTCTAAGATGAACCTCTATTTTGTTTGTTGGATATTTTAATTTATTTTAAAGTCTTTATTCAGTTATTTTTTGGATCCTATTTAATTCTACTGTCGTGCGTAAGATTTTTCTTTTCTGAAGAGAACCACCCTGAGATAACAGTACTTATGAAGGTGCCATATGTAATATTGGTGCAAACCTGCGCGAATCAGGAAGTAACTAAGATAACGAGTACAATAATTAGTGAAACACAATGACTTCGTGACTTAAATCAGCCCATTAACTTCATTCTTCTTTCATATTTGGTAAGGTAGACGAGATCAGGCTGCCCGTTTTTAGAACTACCGAGAGGGAAAGTGTGTTGATGTCCTTCTAAGATTCAATAGACGATGGTACCTTTAGGACACTGAGAATTTAGGAACCCCAATATCCGTCATTGTTTCAAATACCTCTAAGAAAGTAAGAACCTATACGTACCTCTACACGCGTAAGTGTATCTCCCTACAAGACTGACAACCCTAAACACTGAAACACGTATAAATTCTGGTGGAAGGTTGCAACTGACAACTAGAGGACAATGAACCCAAACCTCTGAGAGAGTAAGATCCCACACGTACATACCCGTGTGGTAAGCAGGTGCAACTTGACAGCTGATAGGTAGTAAAACCCCACGAATAGGTATGGCAACAAAACCTATACCCGTGGTTACCCACCCGAACCAAACCTAGTGTGATAGTTTTTCCCCGTTTTGTCTGGGTTTGGGAATGAGTTTGGGTTTTCCCCGATTTCAAAAGACGGGTATGGGAAGAGTAACGGGTATATAGGTACCCACCCCGAACCCATACCCAAACTCGTCTCGAATGCAGAAAATTACTTTATGTTGACATGTCATGTTATTTTGTTTGATAATTGTCGTGTTATAAAAACTGTCATTGATATTTAAAGGATCAACTAAATCAATCGGTCTAACAAATGTTAAAGTGAGCATATTGTTGGATAATGCATTACAACATTTCTCTAGGGTTTGCAAAAAAAAACTTATATTTTTTATTAAAAAAAAAATTATTCAATGCGGGGACGGGGATGAGGTAGGGATACCCGAACCCATTGGGGACGGGGATGAGGTTCAATTTCTCATCTCCGTTGAGTATGAGTAGGGTAACGGGTAAGTATATGAGAATCAGATATGGGGATGGGGAATGTAAACCCGTCCCTACCCCGCCCCAATGCCATGCCTACCCACGAACTCATCACTTATATATAAAACACTAAAAACCGAATAAGGCTTGACTGTTAATTAATTTCAACAAACGAATAGAGGGGATTCGAAGAATTTTAACCGCCGCTAACATTCTGCAATCAAAAACCAGGTTAACTCCTAAACTCTTGCTCTACTACAAAAAGACTAAATTGCAACCCCCCATATCTTTTATATTTATTGTTTTTATTTATTTTAATTATTCCAAAATAAGTTACGTGAATTGCCTTGTTGGGACGACAATCCCTATAGATACGATCTTGTACTTACACTTTATTACTTGTTAAATGATTTAATACACTAAGAATGATTTTCTCGGAGAATCGTGTACAAAAATATGGCTTCAAAGGCTTAAAATGATTTGAAGGAGAGCCATTTGCACGTTCAGATCTTGTGCGAATTTCTGATATGCAATTAAATATCTATGGTTTGAAGCAAAACCATCTCTATTTGAGGTTGCCTTTAAGATTATGGTGGATGATTTCAAGAGGACTACTCTAGATGATAATATGTTTGTTTTCAAGTTTTGGATGATATTCCAATTTGTAACGAGTCTTTGATTATAAATAAAACACAATAGACTTTCTCTAAAAAAGATCAACAACAATATCAAAGTGCTGAATTATTTTCATTTAGCAGCAGAATAATTCAGTTTCATACAACAATATCAAAGTAACTATGGTTTTTGTACCAAGATCATTTCAGACTACTATATCAAAGTATCAAATAACAACAAATCAAGTTAATTTACACTGAAAATCAATTCAATAAGCAAGAAAAACACCTAGTTCATGAAATGCAACAACATCCAAGATGAACATGACGATGAACACCACAACCGGAGTGGAGAGCTACGACACAAAGATAGATAAAGCACATGAACAAATTAGACAAATGTAACGATACTTGGATAAAGATGGGTGAAAGGGAGAGAGAGAGGGATGAACATAACAGAGCAGACAAATGGAGAGAAGCAAGACGAAGGAAAAGAGTAGAGAAACACAATGACAGGTGAACAGGGACAGACAACCACGACAAACAAAGGTATACATGGCAAGGAAGAGCACTAACCAGAGCAAATGAGAGGGAAAAGTGACATAAATAATGTTTGAAATGTAATATATATTAACAAGTAATGAAAAAAATGATATAACAATACCAATTTGTGTATGAGAGAATGTATTGTTGTGATAGTCTTTGGGGTTAACAATGAGCTTGGAATTATATATCCTCTTGAAAGTTCTGTTTATCGAACAATATGAGGGAAAAGAGACACAAAATAAAGCCCTTTTACATATTCCACATTGAAACCATGTGTCTATTCAAAGTTCTTTCTACCATGTTTTTGATTTGGTGCCCCCTAATTTTTGTCTAATCTGGTTCATGGAATTTGAACAGTTTGTGGATTCAAATTTTCCTGATTTTTTTTTTCATTAGCTAGGTTATTATTTACATGTTGGTTATTGTTAGTTATAACGTCTTACTTCTATTAAAGCAATAAAACACGCAAATAATACAAATATTCAAGAAATAGACGTTACTTCTTCAATTGATCTCAAAACATGCATATAAAAAAAATTCCTCAAAAGTCGCAGCGGATATAAAACATACGTCTCCAAAATATACATGTCATGAACTCATACATACGTCATCACATAAAATCTCCAAATCCCGACGTATGGGTAACATCTCAACAACATAATCAATACAGGATAACATAAAGACTGACATCCTAATCAGAGTCTAATCTAAGACTCTAAACAAATAAACAGAGGAAGCTCCCGCTATCCTCAAGCAACTCACCAAGCATGCTAAAAGATCAATCATGCACGTCGTCTATCCATTCATACAAATAGGTAAGCGGCCCACCACATACCACTGGGGGTTAGCTTCACATCAATCATAATCAACATAAGAAAACATAAGCATTCAAGGATTTCATGCATGACACATATACACACTCATCACTCCTACAATATTAACATCACATGAATATTGTCCCTCATTCCATACACATCATGCTATCATAATTCTAACATAGTATAGCAAGCATATTCAATCTCTGATCAAGTCATCGACATAAGCTCATCATTTATCAACAACAATCAATGAAAGGATTACTCACCTTATCCCTCATTTAGCCTAATCAATTCAACGAATACAATTCATTATTTCAAAGTATAAGCAAGAAAGTCATCGTCACTAAAAGATCATAAAATCACATTCATATAAATCACACTTCATTGTTTTCACCGAAATAAGCATCATCAATTAAAATCATCAATGTATAATTATCACCAATAACAACAAACATCATCAAGTACACATCTTCACATATTCACCAAATATCACGAAGTGTATAATTCACCAAAACTCACCAATGCACATAAATCATCAAGGTTCACCAAACACATAATCAAATATGACGCATTTAACAAGTTCACCAAATGTATGTAATGCGCCTAGACACGACTCCTATATGGACACGGTACCATTACCAACAACAACAGGTCGTCACTTCATGATGCAACAAAAACATCATATAACCATTGAATACAAAGTATTCAAATCACACCACTGAATATAAATATCCTAAAACCATTGAATACAAAGTATTCAAATCACTCCACTGGATGTAAACATCCTAAGACTAAAGATGCATAAACATATGACACACTATGCACATGTTCAACAACAACTCACCAACATCATCACCATTGGATATATATATATATATCCTAAACCATTGAATACAAAGTATACAAATCACACCACTGGATATAAATATCCTAAACCACTTCATTTATGCAAATATGCATTCACCATCAATAACACCATCGTTTGCATGTAATGATTCAATAACATAATTCATCACCAAAACAAACACATTTCATACATGCAAGCACCACAACTATCATCATCAAATTTGCATATAAGAAATCAATAACATAATTCAATACATGCAATCGCCATATTCAATATTCACATTAAGCATGTATAAATTCATCATCAACAATCGGCATTTAGCATATTCACATCAATATCAACAACATCACCACAAATCAACAACTTCATACAATTCCTTACAATCAAAACAAAGGAGAAAAGTACATCACATCATGATAAACATCATATTCAACACCTATTAATCATTTACACATCTTCATATAATCATATCAAACTATTCACAAAAGATTTGCAAAGGATTCGGTCTTAAAGATCATTTTCGACAAGGTTCGTATCATTTTACAAAACGATCAATATTGACACTATTAAAAGCAAGACAACTTATTCAAGTATGAAATCCTACAATTCAATCTTAATCAATCATATAAGCATGAACATAGTCCACTTACAAACTATCAAGTATTAGTTCAAAGTTTCGCCTAAGTTCGTATGAGAAATCCCAAGTTCATATATCCCACCATTTTTCCCGAAAACCAAGTTTCACATGATTAAGACTTTGTACCAACTTCAAATGCTTCGCCTAAGTCCATATGAACTGTAGACCAACCATGCAATCCTCTTTGTTCAAAAAAGTTCATTTTCCAATAAATTCTGAAAACCGAAAACGCCACAAATTCAAGTTTCAAACCATTTGAAAAATCCAAGTTTTGACCAAGTAAAATATGTTCCAAGTTTCAAATCATTTGAAAACAGCAAAAGAACATGTTCAAACAAGTGCATAAGACCCCTACACGCCAGCCCCCAAGCACCCGAATGCAAAACAACACGGATGTTGTTTCTTTCAGGGCGCCTGGAGCGCAGCGCCTAGTGCTTGCTCTCTGGTAGTGGGCGCCTATCGCCTTACCTCAGGCGCAGCGCCGTGAAACGTACGTTTTCGGGTGTTTCAGCCACGGGTTTTCACCATTTTTTGCCCAAAAACGCTTAGTTAGATCCCCCATTCACCCAAAATGATTAAAGGCTCAACCCAAGGCTCAAACACATCGAATACGTTCATTTCTCGACACTTGAAATCACTTATGAAATTAATTGAAAATGATTTTCTCAAAACACCAAAGTCTTTAACAACAACAATTCACTTCTTTCAAAAACAACTCAATCAACAGCAACAACTCAACTTATCAACACCCAGTTCATGAAACGACATTAACAACAACACTTAACAACAATCACAACTCATAATCATGAATTCAACCACACTTCAACAGCACAATATCACAATTCATCAATTTGAGCAAAATTCACAAAGAACCCATTTCTATATCATTTAAGCATGTAATTTCAACAGCAACAACTTAATTATCATCAAATTCACATACCCAAAAATAGCACTAAAATAAGAGCACGAATTTCACCAATTAAATTCACCATAATCACTTTTCACAAATAAACACTTTTGAATATAAGTAGAAAAGAGATTATAACTTAAAGATTATGATAGAACATTATCCCCCTTACCTCAATTGAGCACAAACCTAGTCTTAGCTTCAATTTAGCTCCTTGAATCTCTACCCCCCTTCTTGATCTTCAAGCTCTCCTCTTCTAACCCTTTTTCTCTTCCTCTAGCTCTTTATCTCTCTACCTCTCTCAAAAGTTATGTGAAATGAATGTGAAACCCTATTTCCTCTAAAGTTTATATATACACTAATGGGCTCAACTCACAAAATGTCTTAATGGGCTGAAAGCTCTTATTAACTAACTCACAAAGTTTCTACTCACTTACGGTTAAAAAAAACGAATAGATACCGTCTCTTAACTAATTACCACAACTCACTAGTAACTTATTAAAATGATGATTCCCACTTGAAACACTAAAAATAATCCTCACAATGAAATTACTAATTTACCCTTGCTCACACAATGACCAAAATACCCCCAAGTCCAAAATGACTAAAATACCCTTATAACACCGAATTCTAATAATCCCAACCAAAATACACACAGAGGCAATTAATCACATACAAGCACATATAATCACATATAAAATAAATCTAACGAAAATCGGGCTGTTGCATTAGTTTTACCAGGTGCTCAACTAATAGGTCTTCTATTTGTCCCATTTTTTGGCTAGTTCATCATTTGATTAAAAATAATGGTCATCTGATCAATAATCATATACATCGTTATATGGTTACTATCACCCATTTGTTGCCTCAAGTGGTATTACTTATTAGTAACTGAAGGAGAAATATGGTTTTCATAACCATCATTACTAGTTCCTATGTGGTCAAATCAAATTCAGGTGTTTTTTTTTTATCTCAAAGGATCTCGAAAAATTGTTTTCCGTAATAGTAAGAACATATCTTGGAGGTAGTGGTGTGACATTTCATAAATTAGAGGATCCCAAGGTGATTCCCATTAAAATTGATGGACTTGATAAAGAATCGGTACCAATTTGATTGATTATAGAATTTAAAGGTAATTCCCCTTGAGAAAATGGATCAACATTCCGTGGCATGCTCACCTCTTAATCATCCTCAGTCGAATTAATTTTGTTATTATTTTGGTTGGAATTTCTACGTGACGGATTATCCACACAAACATATATATATATATATATATATATATATATATATATATATATATATATATATATGTTTCTCATAACTTAGAAACTTGACAATAAACATATCAATCTATTGTTCCACCAGTTGTGCTAATTAGTTGGCATGGTAATATATTCTTTTAAGAAATGAAATCAAAAGATTAATCTAAGACTCAAGTTAGGTCATTACTGATACAAGCGTGCGAGTTAAGATGTGTTCGAGTTAAGATGCAATGAACATTGTGGATCAAATTAACAAAGTAAACTGCACAAGTAATGGAAAAATATATACACAAAGTGCAAAAATGTAAAAATAAAAGGGATATATTTACACACACATGCACGCACACCATCACACACACATAGATATATGTATGAATGTGTGTGTGTGTATATAAGTGAGTTCATAGATCGTTCTTTTAACATATTCAATAAGATGTGTTATCCTATGAGGGCAAATGAATTTATCTAGTGGGCGTAGTTTTATGGGGTATGACTCTACAATTTATGAATAAGAAAATAAACTAACTCCTAACATGTATGGATGTCATACCACACACAAGGTAAAAGTCAACATGCAGATTTAATTCAAGTAACTCCGAATGTGGTACGCTGAATTTCGTTCAACTTTAGTCCTCAAATTAATACTCTTTTGACCCCTTAACAAGATATTGTTGACTCGAAAACTGAGCTTCAACACATCGATGTTTGTGTAAGACATTATCTTAATCTCATATCCCTAGTTGTTGAACTTCATCTCCTTAGTAAATCTAAAAAGAAAATTGAAATAATGAATAACATTAAAATGTATATGCATGTCTTACTTATTCACAACCACTTTAAAACGGAGGAACGTATGATTTTGGGAAATTATAGTAATGGTAGAAGTGATAAGATCATAGATAAGTTGTTGTCCGAGTTAAAAAGCTGAAGGAAGAATCAATAAGTCAGTGCTTAAGCTGTTTCAGAGAGGCATGAGCTTAAGTTGTAGTTTGGGGTTTGGAGTTTGGAATCTTTAAAAGAATTCAGAATTGTTTATTGGTGAGTTCCTTTTAGTTTAAATATACCACCCTTTGGGTAGTTATGTTGTTGTGTGAAAACAACTTATTAATTTAATCTAGGTTAAATTACTCCATGACTTCTTTAAGTTTGAGGTTTGTAATAGATTGGTCCTTTAAGTTATTTTGGTCACACA
>Ga0315915_1006930_pt1 | contig 13701 bp, 12 predicted proteins | sample MpolbnodulesMG_FD_207738 | JGI IMG/M metagenome (GOLD analysis project Ga0315915, IMG submission 207738) | Medicago polymorpha root nodule microbial communities from Los Angeles, California, United States - branched nodules | ecosystem: Host-associated > Plants > Roots > Nodule | place: USA... | reverse complement strand
TGCGATGGGCGAAAGACCTAAATTTGGTGAATATGGATTTCGAAACGGACTCAAAAGTGGTGGCAGAAAGTATCTATAAGGGGGATGGTGTCTCGGATTTCATGGCTATAATACACGATTGTAGACACCTATTAATGACTGATTTAGTGAACTCTGATGTGAAGTTCATTAGGAGACAAGCCAATAGTGTTGCCCATAATCTAGCTAGGGAAACACTAAATCATGCTAGTTTCCATTATCATCTTAACATTCCACATTGTATTCACAATTTGATTAATAATGAAAAGCTATAAGCTTCTTTCTCTCAAAAAAAAAAGGGGCATATAAGAAAATAAATAATGGTTTAGATATTATTGTGACACAAATAAACAATAAGGGGCATGATAAGAAAATAAACAATAATTTAGGACTGTGGGGAGTATGTATTATCATTAATCAAGTCTTGAACTAAATTCTTATGAGTCATGCTAACAAGTGCCTTAAGAGTACTTATTTAAGATTCAAAATTAAAAATGATTGATGAAATTTAGATAGAAAAAGTTATTTTTTGTTGTTTCAATGTGTTGAATGTACAATTTTGAAGATAAAAGATTTCATTTTAAGCATTTTTCAATTCTAATTAAGTAAAAGTCATGTGAGTTTCACATTTTGAAAGTGGATCTCTTATCAAATGGTGGAACCCACACGAGCTTTATCAAATGATCCTGAATATTGGAAAAAGAGTGTTTCTAGTAATCGGATCAATTTCAATTATTTCTATATATTCATAAATACACGATATTATCTTCTTTCGGAATAAAATATAAACAAAAATGATAGTTGAATTGAGAAAACTTTACTTTGCTTATATTTCTGAGATGATTTTAAATATTAAAAAAATATTTCAATGTAGTTTGTACAATTCTATTTCATATTCAATTTAGAAAAAAGTTAACAAGTACCCTTAGTACATTGTTTAAGCAACTAAAATAAGTAACTTTTAACTAAAAAGTGATGTAATTATTACTTCAAAAATAGTGACTCATTTCCAACACATAATTTTTCTCTATGGATTCCTTAAACAATACTCCCTCCGTCTCACAATTATTCTTTCTTTAGCATTTTTTATTTTTCTCAAAATAATTGTCACTTTACAATACCAATGCAACATTTATTTTATTTTCCACTATTATACCCTTATTTATTGAATTTCATCCAACTTAATTACTTCACTAACTACAATTAATGAGGGTATTTTAGTAAATGTTACTAATTTTATCATTGAAATCAACACAATTAATAATTTCCTTAATAATCGTGCATAAATCTTAAACGACTAATATTGTGAGACGGAGGGAGTACTTTTAAGGCATTTGTTAACACGGCCCTTCACTTTATTTTAGGTCGGCTCAATATTGTTATCAAATGATTGAATAGATAGAGTATCATTTCCCTAAAAAAAAGATAGAGTATCATTAGTTCCTAATTTAGGTGGAGGCAATCCATTTTATTTGCAGATTGTCGTATAATTTTTTTAATATGAATTGGGTTAATCAAAAGATTTATCTTTCCATCATTTGTTTTTAAAATTTTCGGTACAAGTCACCTTAGATGCATACGGCTAGAAGGATGCAATAAAATTTCAAGTGAAGTATTCGAGGGAGTTGTGAAGAAGCAGTCATTCTTAGAAGAGCTTGACATTTATCATTGTTTTTACATTGAGATGCGGTTTTTTCATTGTATTGGCAAATGTTGTCCACTTTTGAAATCGCTGAAATTTATCCCTTCTTTTGAGCAAGAAGATAAGGATGACAATGTTGTGTTTGCTATTGCAAAAACAATGCCTGGGTTGTGTCAGCTTATGATTTTGAATAACGAACTCACTAATGATGGATTGGTTGCTATTCTAGATGGATGTCCTCTTCTTGAATCTCTTGATCTCCGCGGATGTCTTCATCTTAATTTGGATGAAAGTTTGGAGAAAAGATGCATTGAGAAGATCAAAGAATTTCGATTTCCAGGCGAATATATAGATCCTTTTGATAGCATTATTGGTTATATTCGGAGTCTATGTCCTAAATTTACTTTTTTTGAATCGATCAATTACGATCAACTTTCTATGTTAATCAACGCTTTTTATTAGTCGAGATACGATATTAATGTTGATCATGTGTTGACATTGTTGTTTTCTTTCTATTCTCCATTTGGTTGGAAGTTTCTCACACCCCACTAATCAGATGTTTTATTATGCCCTTTCCCCAGAAAAACTTTGTCAGCAATGTATTCTAATGTTCCACATAGAATTTGATATTGCATTCTCATTGAATTTTTCGGCCATTTAAAATCTGTTTAACAATGTAAAAATAACAATGTATAGTGCCATAATACAGCAATGTATAAATTAGAAACATATGTTAAAACACTTTCCAAACACAATGTGAAAACAAGCAAAAGATGAAATGAAATTATGAAAGATGGGTGAATGTTCATAAGGAAGCGATAGAGACTCATGCTCTACAATGGTTCAAATTCTGTTATGTGTATATCTAGGACCTCGAGGCAGTGTGCATATTTGTAACTTAAATAATTTTTTGACAGGAATAAATAACTATTGTACATTTTTTATATTGATAACTGATATGAAAATATAAATTATTTGTGCCTTATAATTGAATTTGCAAAAGGTCATGGAGAAAACTTGACAAGAATACGTACCATCCACATGACACTTTTTTTTTTTAAAGGTGAAATTTACTGCGAATTATTTAAGCGCCCACTCGTTGTTCGAGGCTCTCAACACCAATATTTAATTTTGTTGCTTTTGGTGAGTGAGTGTAGTAGCTGGATAAGCGTGGTATTTACAACGTTCGCTCAACGTATAGGTTCTATCTAATGGAACTAGTAGAAAATGCAGGGCTGGAAGTCGAGGGAGAATGGATGTCGATTTGGAAACTAGCTGTACCACCAAACGCTAGAAACTTTGTTTGGCGAGTAGCTCGAAATTGCTTGCCTAGTGTGAGGTTAAAATGGTGTTCAAATTGGAACAAACTTTTCATGGTGATGACCCGGAAACAGCAACACATACTCTGATGCAGTGTAACAAAGGTAGATTAACTTCGGTGAAGTTGAATCTGATTCATTACATAGACCAGGCCCAGCTGCACCATGGTAATATTGGAGGTAAGATTTTCTATTGATTGAATCTACTGTCAGATAAAGATAAATGTATTTTTGCTATGAATATTTGGAGCTTGTGGATGAGTAGAAATGTATCAATTTGAGATCGTTCAAATGAGGGGTTGGCAGAAATTATTCATAGAGGAAACTGCATCATGACAGAATGGCGGAATGCTCGTCAAATTGAGAGGTGACCCTAATCACAGCAACAAACCCATTAGGATAGAATGAGCTGGTAACAACCACCCAATAGTTTTATAAAGTGTAATGTTGACGCTTCATTCTCGGAGCACCACAATAGAGTGGGTGTTGGAATGTGTCTAAGAGATTAATTTGGCATGTTTACGGGAGCTATAACAATATGTTTGCAACCGATTATGTCTGTTGATATAGGACATAATAGACATACCACTTGATGATTCAATAGCATTATTCAGTTCTTGTACATATTAAGGTCAGTCTTAACCTGAGAATCTTGCTTGAATCCTTATGAATGAAATTATTAACATCACAATTTCACAAAACTCCTTGACTTATACAATACATTTGTGGTCTCACTAGGTTTTTGTTCTCAAGAAACTTTTCTTAATTTCTCAAAAAATTATGAAAAACTAAACAAGAACGTACGAGTCTTAAACCCTAACAGTTTAACCCTGGTCTTAAAAGAAGAAAAAAATTAGATACCTACAAAAATAGACGTGCAAAAATACAAGTTATATTGAGGAATGAATAAAATTTAAACTTATAATACTATATTTCAAATATCTTATTGAATTTTATTGTAAGATTATTGGTGATGCTTGTCCACATCCAATGAAAAATTTATGATATTACCGCATGAATTTACTTTAACAGCAATTTAAAAATAATTGTAAAATGTTATATCTCCATTTTCTCGTTCATTATTTCACATCATCTCAATAGTAACAAACAAGTACTCAAGCACATTATCATAAAATTACATAGGACTATTGATGTTGCATAGTTAAGGTGAATATGATCAATATCACTTATTGAAAAATCATGGACACAACACATGCACATGGTTTAAGAGACAAACAAAAGTGCATATTGTAGTAAAGCTTAACATGGTGGCCTCTCAGAAATTCATGTATATTTGCATCAAACATCAAAAGCAGCTGCAGCTTTTACAAGCACACCAAAGAGAATGAAAGGAGTAGAGAAGAAGGGACTATGATCACTATTTTCTAGTTCAAACACATTCAATGGTGGCCACCTCTTTATCATGGCCTCTTGTTGCTCTGGCTTCACCACTCTGTCATGTTTTGTCCTTATGTACACCCGGGGTACCTTCTCTGCTTCATCACTTTCTTTGAATCTTGCACTTGTTAAGGCAAGAATTGGTCCTGGCCTCAACATCATTGCAGCTAAGGTACAATCCTAAGCCACAGACAAAAGAATCATTAGTGTGACACTATTATTAAAATATTTACTACTTAATTATTTTTTATGAATTAGTAAAATTTAGATTAATTAGAAGACATACACTAAATACAACTTGTATTTTTAGAGTTTTTTTTTTTACTCGGGCTAAATTGGCTGCCCGTGACCCGTACAAGCTAGCCCAAATGGATACCACTTTTTTAGGGCCGTTTAGGCTAAGTATTTAAGGCCCTAATCCTACAATTAACTAGGCTTGATGGGCCAGCTCATACGTGCTTTTCCGTTTTGACCGCTCTAATACAAGGTTAAAGAGAATCACTAATTTTAAAAAGAATCATTAATATGCAGTTCAAGCTAAATGTCAAACAATCTAGGTAATAAACATAAATTCTTAACATATGTTAATATTTTTTTATTGGCTTTCGCACCGGTTTCCAACCCACCAATAGTGAGCGACTAATCTGGCTCATGCGTAGAGGCACGCGCACTGGCCAAGCTTTGTTCCTTCTAGAAATCGAACCTAGTATTCTTCGGATACATCTTTAGAAGGAGTTCCTTGTCACTAGAGCCCAAGCAACTTAGTGTACACATGTTAATATTAAGATAATTTTGATAAGGCACTTTTTTAATGGGTTTGATTAGGTAATTGATGTCTAATTTTTTTTGTTACTTTAAAGTATGTTGAACATTTAATAAGTTATTACAACTTTGACATGAGTAATAATAATACCAACATTGTTCCGTGAGGATGTTCAATTTTTTGGATATAAATAATGTGGGGCTTTTACCATGAAAATTTCCATAAATGGCCCTACAAGTGGCAAAAGTATAAAATGATAATGAAATTGATGATAAATGAAAAGCATAGATGCATAAGACATGTGCCATGTGGGGTGTCATGGAGCTAAAAGGCTTCACAAAGAAAGTGATAGTTGATCAAACAGTTTTACATAAAGATGACATGTATATCTTATAGTATTTGTTTTTGGTTCTTTCTTTTTACCCTTTGAAAGGTGCGTGTTTAAATAGATCGTGAGTTAACCAGATCATAACGACATTGTGATTTTGTTAAAATTTGAAAATATAATTTTTTTCTTGAATTACAATAACATGTCACAATTCTATCAAATTTATCGTCAATCTAAATATGAATTGTGTTTTATGATTAGCTCATTTATTGAAAATCAATATTTGTCTAGTGTTAATGTGATGATTGATTTTAACACTTTTGAGTAAGTTCTCTATGATAATTTATAAAAACAACTTACATAAAAGTATTATCTTTTCTATGATAATCCAAACGTACTCTTTATATACCTCATGAGGGCTCAAGTTATAGATGATTTCCCTTTGAAATTCTTTTTTAATCAAAGCACTTGTTGGAGGCTTATCTTTTCCCAATCCAAATCCTAGATGATATACATCTCCAAACTCAGACAGGTGAGGTACACCCTGCAGCTTGACACAAATTAATCAAAATGCATTTTCCAAGCATAATATAATGGTACTATCTGCTTATATATTAAGTGTTACATTTGAAATATTTATTTGTTTCTTATTAGAATATCAATAAAGTATCAATCACCTTTTCTACTAAAAAATGTAATTTAGTAAATGAAACTTATTTTAATAAAAAATTAGTAAACTCATTGGTTCTTCTTAGAAGTATTAAGTGTATATATTCTTAAATCACATTAATAAGTGACATATGAAATATCTATTAGTTAGAAGAAGCAACAAAAAGTTGGCTACTCTACTGCCGTACAAAGCTATATCAATTAAGCTCACTAATTGTTTGCTTCTCTTCAATCATTGGAGGTACATTGTAAACTGAAAATTTTCCATTTTTATATATTACCCCACCTTTGGATCAAGCTGTCATATACAAATATGTCATGGAGGATCCACTCATTCTAGTGAAGAAAGGCAAGAAAGTAAGGGAGATTTGACGATTTCATGTCTCCAAAAAAAAGATAACATGACTGCAAAAGGTGCTTATAATTTTCAGTACAAGATGCTGTTTTGGTGGGGGTTTATTTCATTGAAGGGAAACAGGAAACTTTATTGGACTTTTTTTTTTTTTTGAGCAATAATTATGTATATATAATAATAATTATGTATATATGAAAAACTATAGGTTTTTAATCAATCTCTATTCTATATAATAGAAACCAAATGCACTCTGTTGACCATATTATAAAATTACCAGTAGTTTGTAGTCAAACCCTTGGAGAAAAAAAGGAAATTCCTTCTCACATAGGTTCTTCCAAATGTATCATATCAATCTTGAATTTTATATTAATTATAAAGATAAATTTAGTTCAATTGACTTAGCCTCAAAGATACTTTATTGCACAACATATATTTTTTTTCTAAATATAAATCCTACAATCATGAAAACATTAGGTAATAGGAAAAGTATGCTATTTTATTTTTATTTGGAAAATGGAATGACATTTTATGGGGTGTACCCCAAAAAGGGAAGATAGAAATAGGAAGAAAAAAGAAGCAAACTACAAGAAGGAGAAACTAAGAGTAAGTATCATCCTATTTTAAATGTTATTTAAATTTTTGAGTAAGTATTTGTCGGTTTGCAAAATTGAGATACTATTTTGACCACCAATTTATAATGTCAACCCATTTTAAATGTTATTTAAAATTGAGGAAGTATTTGTCCGTTTGCAAAATTGGAAGACTATTTGGCATAAATCAAATGACACCTCATTTTAAATGTTATTTAAAATTTTGAGGAAGGATTTGTTTGTTTGCAAAATTGAAAGACTATTTTGACCATACCTCCCATTTTGATGATCAATTTGCCAATTTTGGATTTCAATGATAAAAAGGGTCTTATAACTAGTGACGAAGATAGAACACAAAATATCATGCATGAACATGGCACATATAAGTTCACAAACAAACTAAATAATAAGAGTTAGTTATTGATATAGGAAAATTAAGTACTCACATGTCTTAGATCTTCATCTGTACAAAATCCCAATTTGAGCATAGTTGCAGCCACATACACTGCTAAACATATTTTATTGGCAAATTTGTGACAAGCCTGTGTAATACTCAACCCTCCTGCACTATGTCCCACCAATATTACCTACATATAAAGATACAACAATTAAGGATTGCATCAAAGTTAGACAGGTTTAACTTTCTAGTCTATTTGATCAATATAATAAATAACAATGTATAAATTTGAATTTGGTGTAATAATTGTGTCACACAATTTTCAATCTCAACCGTTCAGTATCTCAAATTAATTGTCAAAATCGTTATAAACTGATTCATTATTGTGTAAATTGAACCGTCTAATCTTATATTCACGGGGGAGATTGTAAATTGCATGTAACCGCAAGTTTTTTCTACAACATGAAATCCAGATATAGGTAGAATGGGGGGTTACACAATAACCTGTTCATTTTCAGGCAAAGAAGCCATGAAATCCAAGAGGGGTTGATTATAATCATCAAAAGAAAGAACAGAATCAGCATCAGATTGATTAATTCCTGCACTTTTGAGGTCTATGCAAGAGACTTTGTAGCCAGAATTCTCCATAAGGCACCTGATTTTGTACCAGCACCAACCTCCTCCACCTATGCCATGTACTAACACAAAGTGCTGCTTCATGGTAGATGTTGCTGTTCCTATTGAATCAGCACCACTTTCCTCTCTCTTCGGAATGGTTATCTCTCTATTCACTACCATGATGCTCCCTCTCTTCTTTTGCTTTCAACTTTGTTGTGACCATATATATAAGAAAAATACTTGGGTGGGTGGTAATAAACATATAGACATATCATTTGGACATATACATATTTAATTATTTCAAACATGTCCAATGCAATTTAATAAATGGAGATATAACTTCCATTTATTAATACATTTTTTTGACCAAATATATAGATACATAGTATTAAACTATGTATCATATCCCATGCAATGCTCTCAATGGGAAAAGTAAGTCTTCATAGGTCATTATGTTTCCTTTTTATTTTTATTTTACTTTTGAAAAGGTGTGTTTCCCTTTTTATTAACTTTACATGTCTATCATATTGTGGATTACTTGCGGGTGCATGAAGATACATAGAGCCCGTTTATTATAGTTTTTTTAAGAAAAAAATCACTTTTTTTAAAAAATAATCACTTTTAAGAGTTTTGCATCCGTTTGTTACAGTTTTTTTAAAAAAAATCACAATCTAAAAATTTTTTAAAAACAACTTCAAATGAGAAGCTATTATGAGCAGCTTCTCAAAAAACTATATTTTTTTAGAGGAGAGAGAAAATACGGTTTAAAAGATTGAACTAATTTTGTAACAAAAAATCCCCCCCTTTTTTTTGAGAGCAATAACCTTATAACATTTCATTAAAAATCAAGTCATGGATATATGTCGGTACATCATAAAAAATACGGAAGCTAGTCAAGGAAGTGGATGCCTTTGCTAATTCATGGGCAACCACATTCACTTGTCTCCTAATAAACTCAACATGAGAGTTTTCTAAATTGGAATGACAATAATGAATATTACTATCCATAATGTTTCCAAACTCAGTGATATCTTTGTTGCTTCGGTTAAAATAATCTGCTACACGTTTCGAATCAACCTCAAAATCAACATTTTGAAGTCTTAGCTCATGAACCCATCGAATAGCATAAAACAGTCCCAAAGCTTCACCAACATCTACCGAGCAAACCGGGGAAAACCACATTGTTTTTGCGCGTATAAATCGCCCCTCTTCATTACGGATACACATACCTATATCAAACTTGTTCTCGGTCATTGAGAAGGAAGCGTCGACGTTGCACTTGAGCCTTCCACGCCGCGGTTTCTGCCATTTATGTATCATGTTGCTGCTATCCGAAATTGCACTGCCATGTTGTCTCGTGACAGCAGTTTTATATTGGCAGCTGCTTTATATTGGCATGTCTCCACCCTTCAAGCAAGTGTGTAGCTCTTTCAAACACATTCCCCTCTCCAATTCAGTCTGACGCGAGTAGGGAAACATTCTCTAGAAACACGCCACACCATGCTCTTGACTTTCGGAGGAACTTTTAATTTCCAGATTCCACCTCAATATCCATTTTTCCGTAGATGCGAGTTATCCACAATTTCCTCCATACACAAGCGATACTCACTTTTTACCGAATAATGTCCATTCTTTTCCGGATTCCACACCAATTTATCCTCAGTTACTTGCGGGAACAGCGGTATATTTAATATCATTTGTGCTGTTTCTTCTGTAAAAATATGCCGCATTATCTCTTCATTTCAAGACTTCGAATTCTGCTGCATTAAATTGCCAACCGTGTATCCTCTTAAAGACATAGTTGCCTGACTTACAGGAGGTATACTAGAGCCAGCTCCTAGCCACGGTTCACTTATAATTGGAATATCAAAACCATTTCCGATTTTCCATCTCGCACCTTTCCCAACAATCAGCTTCGCTCTAAAAATATTCCTCCAAACAAAACTAGGATTGTGTCCCAGCTCGGAACCAAGGAAATTACTATTAGGGCAGTACTTAGCCTTAAACACCTTAGCCACAAGAGAATTTGGTTCAGTTTGAAACCTCCAACCTTGTTTCCCAAGCATTGCAACATTAAACGCCAGAAGATCCTTAAAACCCATTCCTCCATGCCTTTTATGAACCGATAATTTTTCCCATGATAACCAATGCATTCCTCTACTGTTAGCGCCACCATTCCCCCGCCAAAAGGCATTCATCATCTTTTCGATTTCATCAAGTAAAGTATTCGGTAACTTGAAGATGCTTATAACATACGACGGGATAGACTGAAGAATTGATTTGATCATAATCTCTCGTCCCGCTTTAGACAGATACTTACTACTCCAACTATTTATTTTCTGCCACACTCTATCTTTAATAAAATTAAACGTTGCCTTCTTACTACGATCTACCATGGACGGTAGCCCCAAATACTTTCCAGTTCCCAACACTGCTTGTACACCTAATATATCAGTTATTCTTTGCTGGACTTGTTGATGCACATTGCGGCTGTAGTAAACTTTTGACTTTTGCAGACTAATAGCTTGCCCCAAGGCTTCCTCATAAGTAGTCAAGATCCTCTTCATCACATTGGCTTGACTCTCCTCCGCCTGAAAAAAACAAAAAACAGTCATCTGCGAAGAGCAGATGGGATACCACCGGTGCATTCCTACAAACACGGACACCTTGGAGTTCTCCGCGGCCTTCTGCATCTCGGATTAAGGCTGAGAGGCCTTCAGCACACAAAATAAAGAGATACGGTGACAGAGGGTCACCTTGCCTTAATCCACGACCTGGAATAATTGGCCCAACCATGTCTTTGTTAACAATTACCGAATAGTCCACTGTTTCGACACGCATCATGATCCAATCGATCCATCTATTAGAGAAACCCATTTTAATCATAACATTCTTGAGATAAGACCAATCAATTCGATCATAAGCTTTACTGATATCCAACTTTAGCGCAACACTTCGTTCATTCACTCTTGTTTTAGTTTTCATGTAAGGAACCAAACAAAAAATCCATTTTATATAGTTGTATCCAAACAAACTAAATAATTTGTTTAAAAACAGTGATTTTTATCGCGGTAAACAAATACAAAATAGATTCTAATTTTTTATAAAATCTCTAAAATATAATCTCTAAATTATTTTATGTCAAAATCACTTTTATTTTAATCCGTAACTAACGGACCCATAATATAATCTAGTTTTCTTTTAAAAAAATTATTTAACTCAGTTTTTTTTTACTTAAAATATACTCCAATTAATGGATCGGATTAGTGTCATTTTCTTCCATTATAAGAACTTTGAAAATGTCAACATAAATTATAACAAATTCCAGGGTATAGAAATAACACTCAGAGCCTAAGGAGGCTAGGAGCCTGATCAAATGGATCCAAATGGCACATATGTGAAAAACAAAAGAATATGATGTTTGGTTGGGTTTTAATAATAAAACATTATTATATTTGGAAATGGATATTTTGTATCTCCTCAACGTTAGTTTTTAAGGCAGATAAACGAAATAATAATAGTCGTTTTTTTTTTGTTGTTGAAGGAAACATGTTCGTTGCATTTTATTTATAATAATAGATTCAATACAAGATGGGATACGAAAATTAATAACGGGACTAGTTAGAAATGTAGTCTCTCATGCGAGCGCATGAGCAACTGAATTTGCTTGTCGTCTAGTGAACTCCACCCTGAAGTTTGTAAAGAAAGAGTAAAAAAGAGCTTTACAAGATGCGATAACGTGCCCAAACTCGGAAATATCATCTCGACGGGAATGGAAAGCATCACGAGTAATTTTAGAATCAAGCTAAAAATCAACATTGTCGAACGACATATCACTAAGCCATTGGAGAGCTTCAAATAACCCTAAGGCTTCACCAACCTCAACATGATGTACCCAAAGGAAAACAATTACCATATTCGCTAAAACAAACACACCTTCCTCATCACGAATTCATATGTCAATCCGCGTTCGGTTAGAAGTTGAAGAAAACGCCGCATCCACATTACATTTATAGCAACTGGGGGTCGATTTCTTCCAAACAGTATGAGAGATAACAGACAAACTGGTTTCCGTAGAATGGGAAGCCGCACGAGGTGATTGAACTGCTGTTACAGCACTGCTTGCAATTGGGAGATAGGTATTTGCAATCTGCCAGTCAGTGAGCATCACACGCGCGCGTTCAACAACAGTAGCAGAAACTTCAGTCACGTTCTCCGTTACCTTTAGGTTCTTATGTTTCCATAGACTCCACAAGATGGCGGCAAAGAATTGTTTCTGCTCAGCAGGAAGAGTTTCAACCAGCATAAATATAGCCTCAATAGCAGATGTAGCAGCTGAAAATGCATTATGAATTCGAGCCCAAAACCCGGACATACGCCATACTTGGACAATCAAAAAATAAGTGTGCCATATCCTCATGAGTAGGGCATTGCCATTACAAGAAATTTGCCATATACCTACGGAAGCTTACAGTGATGGCAATTTTGGCAGGTAAATTTGAAAGGTATCTAGGCTGACATTGTGTTTCTACAGTTGCTTTAGTTTGTTTGTTTGGTAGGCCAGGTATTTGTATGCCAGTTATATATGGTTGATTCATGGTTTTTGATTATATATATATATATATATATATATATATATATTATGTTGTTTTGCATGAGATTTATGTATATATATTCTTTATTAGGGGTCTAGGTAGGAGGATTGTGGAAGTTGAGAAGGAATTGAATTTGGCAAAGAGGCAAGGGTACCTCGAAGGTTAAGGGTGCGACATATTGGCTCTTCGTCTGATCGTAGGCAAGCTTATTGCTTCTTCTTTTCTAAGGGTGGCTGCTTGTTGTTATTGGCATTTGTACTAGATTTCGAATCCAAATGAAAATAAATCTAAGTGTTATACTCATAGGTTGTTATTTTTAGCTATTTTGTAATTTGACATGCTTGTAAGACTTTACATATTCATTGTAAATTATAATTTAAGTTTTATAAATTAATTTATTGGTTGCCTCAATTGTATATAGCGACCAAAAACAAGTGCAAGTAATTTTATTTTATTTTTGTTTTAATTCAGCTCTATACCTACGGCGGAAATCTGTAGGTAAAACCAAAGTATTTTGTTCAACGGGCCAAATTCTGTCATTATAGGATATAGTGACGGAAAATATCCGTAGGGATAGACACATTATTGACCACGAAAAAACGGCCGTAGGTATAGCTAATTTGTGATTTACCTACGGATTTATGCTGTCACTAAGGGTCCGTTTGGTTCGAGAGTTTTGGAGGGGAGGGGAGGAGAGATTTTTAATTTGAAGTGTTTGGTTCAATTTTTAGAAGGGAAGGGGAGCAAATCTTTTTAAAATTTGATTGCATTGCCATAATTATCCTTACATTAATTTCAAATCTCAATATTAACCTTGTAACAACTTTTATTATTATTAGGTTATCTTATTCTTATAACAATTATTATTATTATTTTGTTATATATATTTTTTTTAACAACTTTTATTATTATATTATCTATAACTCTTATTTGTTACATCTAAAACCACTTCTACTACTACTTTGTTGATGTCAACGGCCTTATTATTATTATTATCTTATTTTAATTC
>Ga0315915_1006929_pt1 | contig 13704 bp, 9 predicted proteins | sample MpolbnodulesMG_FD_207738 | JGI IMG/M metagenome (GOLD analysis project Ga0315915, IMG submission 207738) | Medicago polymorpha root nodule microbial communities from Los Angeles, California, United States - branched nodules | ecosystem: Host-associated > Plants > Roots > Nodule | place: USA... | reverse complement strand
GTTCAAATTGGTGGTGATTATTTCCGTTGTAATTTTCCTCATCCATTAAATGGTTTTTCAACTAGTCTTGGTTATTTATCTTTAGTGATAGAACAAATTTCATTTACATAACAGTACTAACACTGCACTACATGCTATTGATTGTTAAAATAGACATGTTTAAACTTATCAAACAAAATCAAGAAATTGACAGTCCAACTAGGAAGCAATGCAAATAGAGCGACTCATTCCCTTAGTTGCATCAGTCTCATATGAGCTGGATTCTGAGTTCGCAACTATACTTTTCCTTTTCTTATCACGCAAATACTCCTAAAGACTCTTCTCCCCCGTCAAGTTTACAAGATCTCGTATGTAGAGACTTTGCAAAAACTTTTGGTTCCATAGATTATTGTCTTTCTTTTTTATTTTTGTTTTGTTTTCTCTCATGCTAGCCTTGTAACCAATTTTATTTATTTTTTAAATTGTTTTTTTTTCTTCCAGCGACGACGTTTATTAGAGGATTGGATGAAAAAATTGTTATCCGATATTTCTGTATCGAGAAGTGCACCAACAACAATATTTCTTGAGTTAGGAGCTGCTGCTAGAGCATGTATTCATGAACAACATAACGTTTCAACAATCCTTTGTGATATTCCACATATGTTTAATGTCTTTCTATTTCTGTTTCTAGCGGTACACCATCACATAGGATCCAAGATGGTCCACATGGTTTTGTTAAAGCTCGTGGTTCATTTGCTGCATCTGTTTCTGGTGATGATGAGCTGGGAACACCGAGGCATGAAAAATATGAAAGTTCCGATCATATCGTGGACAATTTAACATTGAGGCGTAACTTAATTCATCCAGCTAAAACAAGTGTTGATCATGCTGCATCCAATATGAAAGTTCAGATTATACCAGGGTCTTCTTATGTTTTCTTTTAACATGTCACAATGTCTTAATTTGAATTGTTTTGTTGAATTGTGCAAATGCCTTCCACGACAAGTTTTTGATATCACATTTGGACATGCTTCAACATTATCCTTTTTTGTCATCACTTTTATGTTATTCTCTATGAATTTGAATTTTAGTTATTTCAAGTAATTATCTTGCTAGGCTTTTACGGTTTAAATAGAAAAAGGTTTTGTTTTTTGAAAAAAACAACAACAAAAAAAATATAGAAATGTCAACAAAACAAGAAAATCAAAGGTTAAACAGGTAAAAAAATATATATTCTACTCAATCGAAAAGGCGTACTTCTAATATATCTGGACTTATCTACTTCCCTCGTATCTAAAATTTTATAAGTTTTAAACGCTTTTTTATTACTTACATGTTTGATACTTATATATAAAACTCTAAAAAACTCGTGCATCGTACGTTTTGTGGTCCAGTTAGTATAAGAGTTGCTAAGAAAATATAGAGGTTGTGCTTGTTTAAAGGCTTAATTGAACATCAGGTCCCTTAACTTAATTATTTGTCCCATAAACTTACAAAATAATCAATGGGAAAAAAAAATAGAAAATAATTAATGGGCGTGGAATCACAGCCGTTGTGTGTCCGGCAGCAACACCACTATGACGGACATGATTTAAACGCATGTTGCATATATTTTTTTTATGAGATATAATACATATTCAAATAAATATTAAAAAATATTTCAATGTCAAGTACAACCCAAAAAAAAAGAAGCAAAAATGTGCTGAAAAAGTAGTAGTAATTAAGTAAAAAAATGTTTATTGATATATTTGAGATGTGCGATAATATTTGAAAGATAATAGTGTGCTAAGTTCCTTGAAAAAAATGTGCATGGATTCCCTCGAAAAAAAACTGCTCAGTTAATATATATAAATTATAAAAAGCAATCTAATAATAGAAGATCTTCATGGCGCAGTGGTTAAGTCAAATTATATAATTAATTTCTGCTTCACATAAAACCGGTCCGGTTTATCAAATCCATATTCATATGACCTTTGTGGACCTCAATACATGACCTACTTCATTAAGAAAAGTGTAAAGATAAAAGAAAGAGAATGATATTTTTTACTAAATTGCCCTTATTATTATTTTTAAACATTTACTTGGTGGGATGAGTATTTTTTACAAAGAGTATTATGAATTTTTTTTTGAGGGACAAAGAGTATTATGAATGGGATGAGTATTTCCAGCACTATTTATTTTTGCAATGATGTATCTATCTCCGATCGTATTCCTTTCTGAACCGTTTTTCACTTCATTGTCATTGGCTGATATTTGCATGCTAGACATGCTTAATTATGAGATACCATTCTATTGGCTATTGCTGTCAAGCCATTGGAAGTTAACGAGACTTGCTCTTTTTTTCAATTTTTTTTTGCAACTGACACACATTTTTTACATGGAGACCACAAAAAGCATTTATAAGGGTAAATTTGTCAAATTCTGCTTAAAAATTGGAGAAGGTCAAGTATTGTGGGACAATTTTTTGCTAAAATATGCTTTTGGTCCCTGCAAATATGGCAAGTTTGGATTTTGGTCCCTGGTAAAAAAAAATTTGAAATCCATCCATGCAAAATTTTTTGTTTTTTGAAATAGAACTTGTCCCCACTTTACTAATGATTTGGCACATTTATGCCTATGTGGCATTTGCTGACTGTGTAACTTTGCACAGTTGGCAGCCACGTGGCAATTATTTTAATTTAATTATTTAAAAAGACAAAAAATATTTTCGAAATTAAAATAAAACATTTAAAAATTAAAAAGTATGGAACAATATTTTAAAAAAATCATAAAATACTTTATAAATTAATATTTTACAAAAATTTTAATTTTGATTTTCGAAAATTTCATTTTATTTTTTGTAATTTTCAAAAATTAATTTCCATATTTTAAAAAAAATGAATTTTTTTTTCTTTCTAATTTTCTGAAAATATATTTTATTTTTTGATTTTTTTAATTCTGAAAATTTATTTTCAGATTTTTTAAAATGTATTTGTAAATTTTTTGAAAATAAATAAATTCTTTTTAATTTTGAAAGATAAATTTCCTAATTTTTTTAAAATTCTAGAAAAACGTTATCAAACTTTTTGTTTTTTATTTAAATTCACAAAAAATTAATTTCCAGGAAAAAAAACATTTTAAGTTCGGATAAAAAACTGAAAATCTTTTTTTTTATTTTGAATTTGTTTTTCTAATTTCCAAAAAAAATATCTTTTTAATTTTGAAAATTAAGTTCCATATTTTTATATTTAAAAAAAAACTGATTTTTTTTTATAATTTAGATTTTTTTTTAAAAAGTATCGAAAATTAATTTGCAGATTTTTTTAATTGTTTTTACATTTTTAATTTCAAAATTAATATTTTGTGTGTTTATTATATATTTTTTATTTTTTAAAAAAGCTTTTTAAATAATTAAATTGAAACAATTTCCTTGTGCAAAGTTACACAGTCAGCGAATGCCACGTAGGCAGAAATGTGACAAATCATCAAATAAGTGGGGCCAATGACTATTTTATAAAACATAAAGTTTTGCGGGGATGAATTTCAAAAAATATTTTTACCAAGGATCAAAACCCAAATTCACCATATTTGATGGGAATTCGTCTGACCCTAATTTGAGAATGACCTCCTCCGTTTCATTAATCCGTAATCAAAATGAGGACAATGTTGAAGTGAACTGTCATGGACAAGTTTCCCTATTTAAAATCACATCACCCCTTCTACCTTGCATAACCAATGTGGCTTCCATGGCATTCTTTGTGGATTCAGGCACTACAAGCTTCCACTTGATTGTGACCGGTTCACTGCTGAAAAGAAGCCAAGTGAATTTATGACACATCCTCGTCCAACTTCTAACTACACTTGATTTGGATTGCCAGGGTAGAAGTTGCTAAGACACAAGATTTGGAACACGCTGGGAATATACGAAATGGTCATGTTCTCAAAGGGAATAAAAGAGTTAAAATAGTGGGAGAGTAAGAAATCCTCAATTGTTACCTCTTATTTTCACGAGAATAAAAGATTTTCTCATACTTTAATATTGGATAACAAGTGGAAAAGTTATGTATAGATTTTATTCTTAAGAATAAAATATACCTAGATATAATTTATGAAAACCTTTTTTTTTTTTGAAGAAATTAAAATGAATTATATTATCACAGGCGCAATATGCGTTGAGGAAGAAACACCAAGGTCAATGTAAGGTATAAATAATAATTATAAGGCTATTGCCTCAACCCATAAAACCAAACCGGCGATCACTAATAATTAGCCTATGCCTATAATTTATGAAAACTTGAAACAAACATGAAATCAAAGATTCTCAATGTCACATTTTTTAAAATGAATTTACGATCCACGAAACAAACGCCCCCTATGACTCCAATTTATGTCACAAATGCACAAAACAACGCCTACTTACCAAATTTATGATCTCATAAAATGGTAATTTTATAATTTAATTTTTTTTAGGGATATTAAATTAGAATTTGTTTTTAGCCACTATTTCAGCAGAAAAAAACATTGAAAAATCTAGAACCAAAAAAAAAAAAAGTATTAAAAATTACAAAAATACGAATTCATAAAATTTACATATAATTTTTGAGCAAAGGTTAAATTACACCGGAGTCCTTTAAATTTAAAGTTTGTAATAAATTAATCATTTGAATTATTTTGATCATTTTAAGTTTTGTAAACATTTTTGATTTAGTCCTTCTATCACATCATTATTTTTTCCATTGTTTGGTAAACATAATAATTAAATTGTTTGATTTATAGGTGAACAAAATAACTTAGAGACTACAATAACTTAAAAACCACTCTCAAGTTTAAATAACACAATGTAATTTAGCCTAAAAATTGTTTTTTTTTTACAAAAACGAAACGATATTCATTCATTCAAATCGATAGAGTTCATCAGATACAAACATCGCTAAAAACGTAAAGGGTGAATCTGCGAACGAACTCAGAGCCCCCAAGTTAATAGCATACAACGACAAAATGCCTACAAATAATATGATAAAACCTAAGTCACTGAAATACTCATACTTCCGGATCTGCAACGTTGACGTCCAAATCATTAGTTGAATTTGTAATTGACTGATGTAAATCTTTCGATAGGAACTGAACAAACACCGCGACAAGACGTGAAATCAAACGCCGCACAAGACGACGAACAACACAAATTAGACGACGAAATCACAAAAAACACAAAAGAAAAAACTTGATAGATGTGAAAACCATTTATTTAGATCGAAAGAAAATGGGAAAAAGATGTAGATGGATGATTTTAGGTCAAAAAATGACCTAAAACCACCCCTCTCAATGATCGAAAGAGAAATAAAGTTTAAAGAGAAGTTGGAGTTTCTCTCACCGGAAACTAGGGCGGGCCATCAATTCCGTGATTCAATTCTATTTTTTTGATTCATTCATACCAAGTTTCCAACCCTTTCATGAAGCTGAAAGCTATAACTGGTTGGTGTTAGCCTAAAAATTGTTGTCTTCAGACTTCTGAACTAGACTCTCCAAAATGCAAAACAAATTCTAGAAACTTCTTCTTCTTCTCCTCTACCCACCTTTCATCATTTTCTATTCTACTCTCTTCCGTCTCTCGTTATACCGTAGCAAGATACTGTAAGCATCTCAACCTTCTTCATTCTCCTTATTTTTCATGCTTTTTTATATATATTTCTTTTTCAGATTTCTATTTTCAATTTCAACAACAAATCAACACTACAAGTTGAACTATAAGTTTTCAATTCAAGCTTTTTCTTTATTTATTTCGTCAATGTTAGACCTCCTCATTAATGTTTATTTTATATATGCTGAAATGGTTATTACTTCATCATCATTCATTTTGACCTGGAAATTCTTCAATCGAACAAACTTGTTCATTATTTATTTTTTCCTTATTTTGCTTTTCAGATAGTGTTTGTAATTGCTGTGGCTTTCCAGTTTCTATATTTGAATCATGGATTTTGAGGTTTCTGATAGGAGAGAACATTTTGAATCTGAAGATGGTGATGATGATAATGATGGTATTCCTTTGTCACAAATGTTTCCCCATGCTGTGGGTATGGTAAAATGTGACGGTTCTGTTAAGAAGAGGGATTCTATGTTTGATAACCCCGATTCCTCCTTGCATGTTTCTGTTAAGAAATCAAAGCTGTCGCCATATCATCATCACGCCCAAGATGATGATGATCTTCGTCAAGTCATCGATAACATTGATAAGGACCGTGAAAGGAAGGAAGAGGAACTCAAGGCTCTTTCCCAAAAAATTGCTGAAATTACTGTGGAATTTATGGCCAAAGAGATAGAGCTTGATGCAGCGAATAGCTTAATTCGTGAACTAGAGGAAAAGTTAGAGTCCGAAAAGAAGAAGTTGCTACAGGTAATATCATTGAAGAAGCGCTTTGAAGGACGAGTGGAGGAGCTTGAATCAAAGGAGAAGCACTTGGAAGGGCGAGTAAATGAGTTGGAATCAAGAGAGAAGCAGCTTGAAGGACATATGGAGGAGATTGAACCAAAGGAAAAGAAAGAGTTGGTGAATGAACTGGAATCAGAAAAGAAGCATATCGAGAGCAGATTGCAGGAGCTCGAATCGAAAGAAAAGCAATTGGAAGGACAAATGAAGGAGTTTCAGTCAAAAGAGGAGGGGTTTAAAGGCCGAGTTAAGGAGCTAAATTCAGAAAAGAAGCAATTTGAAAGCCAAGTTGAGGACTTCAAATGGAAAGAAAAGCAATTTGAAGGACAGTGGAAAGAACTTGAGTTAAAAGAGAACAAGTTCATAGCACAGGTGAAGGAGTTCGAATTAAAAGAGAAGCAGTTTGAAAGACAAGTCAAGGGTCTTGAGTCAAAGATGAATAAATTGGATGGACTACTAAAGAAGCCTGAGTCTACAAAGAAACAATATGACACATTAACAGAGCATGTTGCTGAGGAAAAAGATTTGGGTAAATATTCTTATTCGTCTAGTTTATTGATTTAATTTCGTTATAATTGTTCCACTTAATGATGATGATTTTTTTATAACCTGATACACATAATTGTTTAAAAACATTCTTAATCATGTTGATGTTGTATGTCTTGGTCAATTTGAAAAGCTTTTCCAATTTTCATATCACACCCACACACTGTCAAACTAATTATTTGGATTATATTTCTCACCCTCGGAACATTTATGAATCTCTCAAGTGCAAAAAACTCTTGCGTTTTTATCCATCCTAAGGTTTAATTATAATAATATTATGGTACTGCTAATGAATAATTACTATATTAATGTAGTTTTAATTTTTCAAGTATTTTGCAAAAGTTTAGGTTCAATATTTTGGCAAACATTGAGGGGCACTTAATAATCCTATTCAGGGCCGTTCCTACGAATCTAGAGGCTCGGCTCTGTAAGCAAAAAGAGGTCCGTAAAAAAATAAAAATGCAATTTTTTTGAAAGTGCAATCTCCTATTTAAATTGAAAATAATGATGATAATTTAAAATTCTTTATGTTATGTAGTATGAATATGATAGTACTGTATTATAGAAGAGTGGGTCACAAATATTTAATGTATAAAATGTCGCATCATGCCAAGCTATGAGACCATAGACGTCTTTCTTAATTAACAGAAGCATGGTGGTGTAGTTCTTAATTAACAGAAGCATGGTGGTGTAGCTAAGCATATTTATATGTTATGATATTTGGCTATAATTTTTTTTAGGCCCATACCTTGGGGAGGCCCAGCTCCATTGAGCTGTTTGCACCCCCCAGGGTCCGGCCCTGATCCTATTAGTGCAACTATTTCTAGTCTTGTTGATTAATCAATGAAATCTATCACTGACTCCAGTGATTCAGTTCAGGTGCTATGTTGACATTGACTGTAACTGTCATTATAATGCTTTCTCTACCACCCATGTATTTCAGTCTAGTTCTAGTAGATGTCTTGCATTACTTGCATGGTATATATTTTTTAAAATTCCTATTCACTGTCATTTACTGGTGCTTCTATAAATGTGAGTGAGTTTAATTATGTATTATCTAAATATGCAGTTTCATCTGATATGGATTATCAATTAAGCCGTACCTTTGGTGGAACAAGTTTGCAGTTGTACACAAGTGAGAAAACTGTTGGAGTCGAGTCACTTTACACCGGTATTTTAGTTGATCTGCTAGAATCATCAGATCCATCAAGACTTGTTTTGGATATGCTACAGAATCCTATTGTTCCACTGAGTAAGAAGGGAGACAATGTTGTGATTATTGCTGATTACCAAATCCGGCTGCTAGAACAACTTATGAAAATCTCACCAAATATTGAGTCTTCTGTAAGAGATGAAGCATTGAAGCTAGCACTTGATATGAAAGCTAACATGAAAGATAATAATAAAAATTCTTTGGTGGTTCTTGGTTTTCTACTTCTTTTGTCAAATTATGGATTGGTTACTTCTTTTGATGAAGATGAAATTTTGGAGCTTTTTGCATTTGTTACTCAGCACAAGATTGCTGTGGAGCTGTTTGGAACCCTCGGTTTTGCCAATAAAGTTTCTGGTATGTTAAAGTAGATATGCTTTAGATATTTTATTATGATTATCAAATTAAATCTGTGTTTTAAATTCAAATAATATTTAATGTGACGTAGAAAAAGTTAATATTAAGAATGTTGTATGTGAAATCTAATTTGCCATTTTTTCCCAGAGATTTTATGGAAAATCACCTATATATTTTTCTTAATATCTCAGCTGAAAAGACTAACAATTTTTTGTTGTTGCTAAAATGCCATTTTCAATTGGTGGAGAAAAAAAGGAACCAGTTAAAGGAAATCTTTTGTTTTAATGCTTGGAAAGTGAAGTAGACTTGAAATTTATCTCTCCTTTTATGCATCTCTTCTATTTTATAAATGGTTTGAATTTTTTTGAAATATTCAGTGCAATCTGCTTAGTTTTTTTTTTTCTTTCCTTAATTCGAAGTTTATAACTTATTTTATGCCTGTTCTAGTAAGTTACGGTGATGTGGAATTTCTTGCACCTTGCAGATTTTGTTGAGAATCTTATCAGGAGGAAGCAATTTGTTGAAGCTGTTAGTTTCATTTCTGCGTATAACTTGGCCAACAAGAATAAACTAGTTGATCTCTTGCAAGAACACGTCCTGAATGCCAAACTGATTTGTGAGAGCAGTTGCAAGAAAACCAACTCCATTGAAATCAAGGTTCTTTTGTTTTTCTTATTTAAATTATATTTTATGAAACTTTTCATTTTCAGAAGTACCCCTGCATGATAATTATAAATAAATTATTACTATATACTTGAACTCAGGATAAGGCCAGAGATCAAGAAATTGCTAGTCTGAGAACTGTTCTACAGTGCATTCTGGATCACAACCTGCAATCTGTAGATCTGCTTGATAAGGAGATTCAATATCGCATTCTTGAGCTTAAAGCACATAAAGGCCATTAGTTTTTGTAGTGGAACAGGCTAATATGTATAGAAATGGGGTCATGCAAACCTGCTAACTTAGTACACTACCATTGTACTAAGTTATTTGGAGTACATGGCTCTCTGTTTCTTACTCTATGTAAAAGGTCTATAACAGGAAATAATGAAAACTCATGATATAGTTAACATAACATGATTATCTTTATTTATTGGCTACCTTTTCATTCTCAGTGTTTTTATTTATTTAGGTATTTCCTAGAGGCTTAAATTTGTTTGTTATGTAGAAATGTTTTTTTTTTATACAAACTAGTTATTTGGAGTACATGCCACATGTTACTAAAGTTTTGAATAAAAGCTAAATTATATCTTCTTTTTTTTTTAAAAATGTAGTTCTTTATTCACAGATCTTTGTAACGAAACTTTCTATTTCTTTTGAAGTAAAGGAGGGTCCCTAACCCTTGAACACATTTTACTCGAATATGAGGATACATTCTATTATAGTTTGTTTGGATGATTTTGTCGGAATCTTCTCAAATTATCTCAAATTGTTGGAACATACATTAACTGAACGTAGGCATATGTGAAACAATTTGATGTATGAATTGTTTTATAAACTTGGTATGTACGTAAACAGAATTCATGCAACCTCCGTAAACTGAGTTCACATAACGCTCATAAATGTGCAGAAATTGGATTTGTAATTGATATGATGTGCTCAAATTTGATTACATAATCGAAATTGGATGAAATGTTATATGTATGAGAGAAGAAGAGAAACGTTTTGTGAAAAGAGAGGAGGAGAGAAACTTTTACATCCTAACTAAATAGTGAGGTGAATAAAAAAGTCACTGCCATGTTTTCAACTTAATTTAAATGTTAATTTTTTGTCAGTAAGGCCAAGCACAATCCATATATTATTCGAACTTGGGATCTCACAATTGTTTGAGTTTCAAGTGGTGACTGTTTTTTTTTTTTGAAGAGAAACAAAACTTCTCTTTAAATTGTTGTGGGCAGTGAATCAAAATAATTAAATTTAAGTTATGAGAAAATAAGTTTTGATTGAAAATAAATAAATGTATACATTTTTAAGTCTGGAAGAGTTTAGCGACGAACTCACACCTTAAGAGATATATCATGGACTCATTTGCTCTCCAACATATAAAATGTTCCTGCAACTTTTTATCATCTTAAATGCACATACATACAAATAATTAAATATATTTTTTATATTTAAATTACATTTAGAGAACTTGAGGTGATTTCTAAGATTCTTGATCCCACACTTTAAATTTGAAAAAATTGGACCCTATTCTTTTTTCTTGGTCAAATAGCCTAAAACATTTAAGTGGAAAAAAGGTGAGATATGTAGGATTCAAAAACCCTTACAAATAATGAGTACAACCAAGAGTCTTCCTAGTACCACAAGGGATTAACTGATCATCAAAATATCACCCTGTGGTAGAAACCAAACAACAAGAGAACAAATCCACAATAGTTGATCCCACTTGGAGAGTGAACCAGCAAATCGTACAATAGCTTATTTTTGTAGACTGTACAACCTAAATGCATAAAGATTCATTCATCTATGTTGCTTCACACAATTGCAACTCTACGTTGAAATTGAGATTGTATTGCTATCAATTCTGCTTGATTTCTTCTGATCACTGCAAAATTTGACATAAACAAAAGGATCAAGGTTTATGCTCGGTTTTGGCCCAAAATTTGACTTTATGCTGTGAAGATAAAACCTACATACATCCAAGGAACTCAAGCAGTGCACCAGCTGGGATGAAAGAATGTCTTCTTAATCTGGACAATGTGAAGAGGCGTCATTTTGAATTACACATCCCAACTACGTTGGCACCCTAGCAATCCAACAACCATACCCCAAAAATATTAACCGCATCTGCGTCTTCACTGCAATCGAAAATAAGTCAGCAAGTAAGCATTTTTTTTTTTGAAAACTCGGTATCCGATCCAAGAACCGACTAATCCGAGGGAACCAATCCCACCGCCCACTTGCGGGGACCCCATTTAAAGCCAGAGCAAACACTGTATGAACTTAGCCCACTGAAATTCGCACCAGAGGGAATCGAACCTGAGACCTTTGGAGGAGCAAGTTCCAAGATCCCAAGCCAACCACTAGGCCAACCCCAAATGGGTTGTCAGCAAGTAAGCATGTTGTGACAGGGAAAGAGAGAAAACGAAATTTATACAACAACAACAACCAAGCCTTATCCCACTAAGTGGGGTCGGTTACATGGATCAAATGACGCCATAGTGTTCTATCATAAACCAAATTTGGATCTAACTCATTGACCTCTAAATCCTTTCTAATGGTTTCTCTAATAGTTTTCCTAGGTCTTCCTCTACCTCTTTTAACTTGACTCTCCTCCATTTGATCTACTCTTCGCGCGACGGCATCTACGGGTCTTCTCTCTACATGCCCAAACCATCTAAGCCTATTTTCTACCAACTTTTCTACTATAGAAAACGAAATTTATAAAAGCAAAGTTTTGAACAACAATTTGTAACAAACAAGTAATGAAAACAATAAATCCGAGAGGTAACTACGTTCTTACTAGCACCGATTTCTAAAGGATGATATCATTATGTTTAGTGTTCAAGGAGATATCATCCACAAATACCTGAAAACGGCATAAAATTCAAACATTATACTAATTTGCATGGAACTACTAACGATATGAAAGTCGATGACAATTTTTAATTGCATAATCAACTTCAATTTGCAGTCTGCCCATTTTTTAAAGGAAGAAAATAACACCAAATGATATTAAGAAAATCAAATTCAGACAGTCACTGATATGCCGCAAGGAATCGAATTTTCTAATAACCAATTCAAACTTTCATTACAATTAGATGAAGTTAAAAGAGAAGGTTGACATACCTTTTCCATCACCAGAATGTCTTTGGCTTTGCCTTTGGGAGGATTGAAATATCCCATGGCCTTTAAAGATCTACTTTTCACTATTTTCTTCAATGTATTTCCATACTCTCCTCCACACGCTTTTTTAATGATCTCGGCTTGATCCATAGCATCAGCAGTACAGCAGTCTCCATCAAAATACCACAGATGAGAAAACAAACGATCATATACGTGTTGGTTAACCAACAACTACATTTTCTTTAGTAGGCGACATAACAAGCTTTGAGTTGTTAAGTTGGATTTTGAGCCGACTTTAACAAAATCTTGATAGACTTGAACAGACTTAATCAATCGTAGTCTTTAGAATCTTGTTAAGTCGCCTACATATGAATTTTTTCCTCTGCATATTGACATAAATTAATATGCAACTACAAAATATGATGAATCTAACAGATATCCATGTACAATTTTTTTATATGGAGTAATAATTAATAAAACCATAACATTAAAAATCAATGAAATCAGAGTTAAATTATGAACCATAAAAAGGTCTGAAGGTGAATTATCATTTTGTCCATTATAAGACAAATTCAAAGTCTTACGGCTATTCAAATAAAGTTCATATAGATAGGATTTCATAAGTTGTTAATCGTGAAAGTCATTCGCGCGAAATGACGTTTAATATCGTTGAATCTCTATTGATTAGCTCAAATACACAATAACCTTCAAATAACATATTATTGTCCCTTTTGAATATAGAAAATTCACGCAACATTTTCTTTGTGTATGTTCTGTCATCATATTTTTTAGCAAAAACTTCCCACTGCTCTCTATGAGAATTTTGGGGATTTATAGGAAGCTTTTCATTCAGATAGTCAGCTTTAGCATACTTCACAAAGGATGAGAGATAAATGACAACATAAATAACTCAATATTTACTTTAAACAAAAAATAACAAAGTAAAGCCTTCACAAAATTTCCCTTGGTGATTTTTGCAATGGTATGAGGTCTTGTTGTGTTAAATGCTTCGGCAATCTCCTTTGCTTTTTTCTACATGTTTCACATGATAATTTGTACTAGTTGGCTTCGTTGCAAAAAAAGAGATGGAAAAAGAAACAAAAAACAAAAGAAGAAGTTTTGATGGGAAGAAGATGAGTCCAGAAAAAAAGTAGTGGTAGAAGAAACTTACACAAATGAAGAATGTGAGCAATGAATGTGAGAAAAGGGAATATGAAATGAGCATTTATTGTTGCTTGCATTCTTCATTTGTGTAATTTTTTTTTACCATTATGCACAGTTTTCTTAATTGACACTTCTTCCCTTCAAAATTTCTTTTGTTTTTTTTTTGTTTCTTCTTCCTTTCTTTTGTTGGCAATGCATCCAATTAGTACTAATTATAATGTTAAACAAAAGGTAAAAAAACATGTCAAAAAAAGCA
>Ga0315915_1006928_pt1 | contig 13704 bp, 9 predicted proteins | sample MpolbnodulesMG_FD_207738 | JGI IMG/M metagenome (GOLD analysis project Ga0315915, IMG submission 207738) | Medicago polymorpha root nodule microbial communities from Los Angeles, California, United States - branched nodules | ecosystem: Host-associated > Plants > Roots > Nodule | place: USA... | reverse complement strand
TTGGAATTGGAAACAAACAAAGTAAAAAAAAAAGGTGACAGTTGTGAAATTAAGGATTTAAATAATGAAAAAGATAACCATGATGCAAGATCAACAGAAAAGTTAACATTCATTAGCATTGATAGCACATGGTGTATAATTTAATCTGCATAGGGCACTCTGGCAAAACAGAATGTCATGAGTTTTAGAATTGCTTTCAATTAACTACAAGAAAATACTTACTTAAGAACTTTATATGGTTTAGACGAAAGGTCCATATCAAACCAACAAAGCTTTCCTTCTTTGCTCCCCACAATTAAATTATCACCTGCATGGAATGTGTACGGACAAAGTTATTATGAATGATTTAGTGCATTTATGAATCGAAGAAAACTGATACCAATTTAATTTCATCATAACTAATAACAATACCTCCAGGATGGACTGCAATTGACGAGGCTTCTTTGAGACCGGTATCAAGCTTTTTTATTTGTTTAGACTTCAATAAATCAAACACACGAACAGTCTTCTTTGTACAAATAAAGAAGATGGAACGAGATGGATGGAAGGTTGATCTAACAGCAAGTCCATGCAACTTGAAAGGAAGTTTTTGTGAGAGTTTCTTGGACAACTGGTGAATCAGAACTGATCTTGATTCACGTAAAGAATATGTTAAGGAAACATTAAATCTATCCCAAGTTTAAAATTGTATGCCTCGTTAATTTTCCTTAAGATAAAAAATCAGCTAAAAGTTGCTAATCAAGAACCAGTTTAAAAAATTGTTTATATAAGGTCAATGACTAAACTATTCACACAGTAAACACAGACATCGATGGAGCAGATCTTACATGAAATGAGGGGGATCACATGACGACTAACAGCTCACTAGATAAATGATCATTAAATGTATCAAAAGTCAGTGATGACTCGTGCCATATTGAAATACATAAAGACTACTACTGAGATATGATGCAGTAACATACATGTGCAATGATAAGTATGTGAGCCTTTAAGTGCATTATTGTTATTTCAACGGAAAAAATGATATAAAAGATATTAATATTGTATGAACATGTATCATCGCATTCAAATATGTAACTAGTATTATTATCAGCTAATAAATCAACAATAAAGGATATCCGCTGGCATCACTGTTGAAAAGTAGTCACCTTTCCGGTGCCATTCCACAGAAGTAACATTCTGCTTGAACACATCCACTAACGTTCAATATAAATACTTAAAATTTCAATCAACGAGAAAACCTAACTAGAAATGGAGACAAGTAAATACCTTTAAATGCCTTAACCTTATACCATCGTGTTTATCATCTTTAAGCCAGCGTACACTAGGTGCTTTCTTGCCTGCAAACACAAGCGCGGTTAGGAAATAACAGAACAAACTAGCTAGCCTGCTTTTCTATAATTAAAATTTTAGTTGGGGTTATATGTTAACATGGGAGTTGGGACCTCTTAGAGCCTTCTTCTGGATCGATGTTTATATTAAAACGAAAGAAAGAAGTAAGAACAAAACTGACCAGTCTCATCTGATGCTTCTGGTGAGTCAATCAAGAGAAGCTCCTTAATCCTTTGCTGTTCTTCTTCATCACCCAAGCCGGTGTTTAACAGAAGTACATCTTGTCCCCTAAATGGAAGATTCAACATTGATTTATGGTCAAAATCAAGTCATGTGTATATCAAAAAGGAAAACTTCAGGATTTTATATACAATAAAATATATAAGTTTATAATCAAGGAAACCAGACTTACGCAGAGACGGCCACAATATGAATATCAGACAGAGGATTCCAAGCAACACAGTTCACAGCTTCGCCAATCTCCCACTGTCTCAGACATCTGCCAGTTTCAACCTCCCAGACACGGACAGTTCCATCACTTGAACCTTCACAAAATCCAATTAAGTGAGGATACCGACCTCCACTGTTTAATCGAAACCAAAATATTCGCTATTAACATCAATATACCTGAAGCCATCCACTGCCCTGAAGCTTCAATAGAAATTGATGTAACTGCACCTTCGTGCCCTTTATATTCAATATAGCATGTTATGGGGTAAGGTTTAAGCTCCTTTTTATTTGGAAGCTTTGGCTTTAAAGATTCAGGATCAACATTAAGCTGGACATAGGAGAAAAACAAGATGTAAATGAATTACGCCAGACAAAAAATAAGAACATTTGACAAGCAGAGAAAAAATCAGTAATCAGTAAATCAGTTCTTTAATACGGATATTCACTCACACGTTTTCTTCGAACTCGAGGGCACAAGTACAAATCCAAACAGCGTTCGAAACTTTCCTTCATAGCATTCTCATACGCAGGGATGCTTCTCATAGATGTAAACCTGGCAATTGAAATGTATTATTTCAAGTTGCATAAGAGAGACAGAGGCAAAAATATTTACCATGAAAGCACAATACCTTTGTGGGATAAATTTAGGGCGGTCTTCTTCATACATCAATTGATATGAATTAATCTCTTCTTGTGTTGGAATATACTCTAAAGGAGGATTATATGACTCATCATGGCCTGAGAAGCAAAATGAAATTATTAACATCAAAGGTACCGAAAAAGAAAAGGTAATATTATACTGAACTAAAAAATTCAAGTCACGTTTAATACCTGGAAGTTTCTGCTTTGGTGCAGGAATGTAAGCCAAATGATTTGCTTTTTCTGTCAAACCAGAATCATCTTCCCACAAGAGATATGAATCATCCTCCTTCTTTGGCTTGTCAAAAGTTATTGTTCCATTGCGAATTCCTCTAACATACTGCACAACCTGTAGAAAGTAGAAACATAGAAGTAGATGATTGATAAGAGAAATCAATTTGCTTTATTTGTCTAACCTAAATAATCTCTACCTAATTGACTTATTTCAAATTATGTGCAAAATGTGAATGAAGAAATAGTTACCTTTTTAGCTTCCCACTTTGAAGGAATGAACCTTCGTTTGGGTTCGGGTGCGTTAGACAATGGATGTTTGGCATCATCCCATTTGAACCACTCAACATAATCCTGCACATTACAAATAAGATATGCATTTAAGGAATTACGCATGCTAATTGAGTTTCAAAACTTATATTATTACTCAAAGAAAGAAAGAAAGAAATGAAAGAAAGAAAGTAAATACAGACCGGGTGTGGATCAAAGTCAGAATGTGGTGCCTTATTCTGCATTAGTTTGCGCACCATTTTGATTTCATCTTTTGTCAACACCACTTCCTCATCATTGTACTCATCAAAGACCTTCCGCCTAAATGATCAAGAAAGAAAAGTCAACCATTGTGAAATAATATCACGAAAGGAGTCAAGCGAAAACAAACCAAACTATAACATTGAAAAACCGACTGAAAAAATGAAAATACTAAAATCATGACTATTTTGGAGATCAGGAATCTATGGTTGATGGTGAAAATAAAATATGACATGTACACTGAAAGAAATACGAAAAAAAGTAAACACAAATTGGTCTTGGTTTTTAAACTTCACATCCTGAAATTTCTAAAATATTGTTGGTACACTGGACTCTTTATACAATAACAACAATGTCAACTGGATGATCCAATTATGTTCCCAAGACAAATTATTCAATGATGTTATCAATTTCTAGATTCTTTATAATAGCCTAACATGGGTCTTTCTTGGTCTACCTCTATCTGCAATTATCAGACTATCCTGTATGTAATCAACTCTTCAACTGGAGCCTATATTGATCCTCCTCTCATGTGTTCGAGCTATTTTAGGTGTAGCTCAGCAACTTTTCATCCATCATTGTTTTTTTGGTAAACATTTATTGTATTGAAAATGATTCTCTACAAATTGTTTATATATCTCACTCACCAACATATATAAGGTTAGGTACATATAATTGTGTAACTGTTTATATATCTCACTCACCGACATATATAGGCCAGGTACATACAATTGTGTTTATCACTATTGTCTATTTGACTTTCCTAACTGACCTACAAGTACTGCTTCCTTTTATATATGATTAGAAGTTTCTTTTAGTCTTAACTCTTCATTTTTAAGAGAAAAGGACACTGGTAATTTAGAGTTCAATAGAGATAAGTGTAAGCGAAAGTATCGAGAATTAGTGAGATATATGAGGCCAGATTTCTACATCATCATTCAGTTTAAAACTGCACATCCATGTTAATATGTGGGGACTGGGGACAGAGTTCAAGATCATTATCATCAAATGATGTGAAGGGCAGAACAAAGCACATGACTCTAACTCTAAATGTGGTACGTACTATAAGTAAAACAAATAAAAAAAACATCCCAAGTACAAGAAACACAGATACAGTATCATCCATCAAAGGTTGTAAGTAAATCCTCTTCGCGACCAAAGAATAAACTTAAATGCTCTCAATCTATATACAGTCTAAAAAGACCAATGTATTACAAATATATACATCTTATTAATAATCTACGCACTTAGAGAGTAAGAGATACAAAGCATTCTTAATCAAACTTTAGACTTCAAAAGTTATAGAAAGCACACTTGTATTTACCTAGCCTATATGTGTCAGTGAGTACAAAAAGAATGCAATGATGAAAATGGAAATGGAGACAACAAGTTGATATAGATATATGAAACTAACCAATTCTTAGAATCATCGACATTTGCAAGAAAGGAACCCAATTTATCTTCCCTTTCTTTCTTCTTAATCTTCTTCCCCTTGATGTCATATCCAATATGGGGCTCATCCTCATACCACTTCAAAGGGACCTCTCCAATGGTATTTCGAGGAGCCACCTATGGAAAAAGGAGAGCCAGAGTAATCAAATTCAGGTCCATAGTAATATAAATGGGAATTGATTACAACAAATAATTATAATGATGATGATGAATACCTCATCCTCAGATGAATCACTCTCAGCACCTCCTCCTTCCTGATGAAGATCGGAGCTTTCACTTCCACCTTCTGAGTCAACAACGTCCTACAATAATTGATTTTCAACACATTAATTAATAGAAAAAGAACAACAACACGGTCCTCCTAGTTATAGATATCATAATAGCAGGGGACTGTTTGGATAAACAACTTACTTAAAGAACAAGCACTTATGTATAAGTTGTTTTGATAGCAAAATATAAATATATTAAACAAAGTTAAATAGTTTGGGTATAAGCTATAAGCTGTTTTTATAAGCTATCTTATAGAACTTAACTACTTATGGGCCTGTTTAAATTGGCTTATCCACTGACATAAGTTTTGTGAGACGGTTTGGAAGAGCTTATGAAAACAGTTTATGACAATTTTCACAAGCTTTATTTGACTTGGCTAATAAAAACAGCTTTTAGCATACATAAAAACAATATAACTTAATTTTATCTTATTCTATAAAAATATCATATGTAAGCTTATGCATAAGTGTGCTTGAGCTATAAGCTGCAAATAAGGTGTTCATCCAAACAGGCGTAAATAAGGTGAAAACAGCTAATAAATGAATCGAAATTGAGAAAAGAAAATGATGAAACTGACCTCCTCCTCGTCTTGAGAGTCAGAATCGTCGTCGGAGCCATGATGATGAGTAGAGGTAGGTGAAGCACCTTCTTCATGTTCTAATTCAGATTTAGAATCAGAATCAGAATCAGATGAAGCGCGGAAAGAGTCGTCGTCGTCGATGCTATCTGCAGAAGAGTCCTACAAGCAGAAGAATGAATTAAGCATGAGTAAAGAAGAGTGAGTGAAGATGTAATAGTAATACCTCATCTTCGGAAATGGAATCATAGTCGGAAACTTCGACACTGTCATCGGAGTCGTCGTCGTCGGAATCATCATGATCAGATGGAGGCGGCGGTGCTTCCTCTTTCTCAATGTTCTTCTTCTTCATCTCAGATTCCACCACCGTCTTTTTCTTCATTGTTAAAGAGAAGAAGGTGAGAGAGAGAGAGAGCGAGAGAGAGAGAGAGAGGGTTTAAGACACAGGTTGGTTGGTTTGTGAACTAGCTAGGGTTTTAAGAGTACTCATTCATTCATTGGGCTCGTCTCGCTTATCAGGCCCACCTATCCTATCCCCACCCCTGCTTCTTTCTTCTCAATTCAAACAAAATTATTTATTTCGACCAACAAAATACATAATTATTTATAAAATCATTTCATAACTCATATAATTAACATAACAAATGTGGGAGTATTATTCTCTCAAAAAAAAATGTGGGAGTATTATTCAAGTATTCCCTCTGGTTTCGTATATAAAAAAAGGAAATAGATATATATAGCGAATTGTATTATCCCGAAACCGTTCCGACGTGTGTTTTGCAAATACATTTTTTTTCGACTTCATTTTTTTTCCACTACCTCCCTTGAATTCCGCTAATACATGTTTATTCATTGGTTGCTGTTTATTTCGCTAAGCACTCGTGAAACTATTTGTCGCTAGAAATAGCAATCCACATAAAAAAATATATTATTTTTTAGGTTCTTTTCGATCTACTATTAATATATTCAATACAATAATAATTATTCAAACGAGTGAGAAATTTAATTTGATAGATGTTAACAAACTTATTTTGTGGAAGCACGGGACATCAACAAGTTATCATTGTAGTCCATACCAAGATAGTAGTAGTAGCAGATCACATCCAACATCTATCCGCAAACATTACTGATTTTATTGATTCTTGCATTGCATGCATTGTTGTCAATTTTTTACCAACTTGTGTTGGTAAAAAAAATTATTATAGTGATAGTAGTGTCATCCTTCATGGCTAGCCCCTGTAATTTTTATAGTATTCCACGATGTATAATTCCACCTACCTATAAATGAAATGCATCGAGCCTCTTTATTAAAAAAAATGACATTTAAAATTAGTCCTTATTTTACTTTTTGAAGTTCATACTTTCAATAAAGTATTGTCTTCAAAAAACGTGGTTTTGGTCATGGTGAGAAACTTAGGATTAAAATATGTTATTTTCATGAAATACAAAGACTGAAAAATTAATGAGAAAAGGACACTGATTTTAAGACTAGAGTAACCGAACTCTAACCCGTGCGATGCACGGAATTTGTAGAGTTTCATATATAAAATATTAAATTGGCTATATTATTACTTGTAGAGTTGCATATAAACTCAGAAAAAATCAAACTAAGTGACAATTGAGAGTGATCGACATGTACAATCTCAAAAAAGCAAATTAACAACATTTAGATTGCATCAACAAAAATGAATATGAAAATCAACAAAAATGAATATGGAATCAAAGTCATTACTTTGTCAAAACAAAGTAATGTTATAGTCTACTGTAGCAATTTTTGCAAATAAAAAGTCAGAATAAACAACTTCAAGTAATATAATATAGGAGAAACAAAGAGACCGGCAAAATTACAGGAAAAAGTGAAGTTTCTAATGATATAATTATCATTTGGATCAGTCAAATTATCTACAATTTTAAAGATGCAACTTTAATATCGTAAAACGTGGTAAGCGTACACAAAAAAAAATGAAAAAAGAACTACCATCAATAAAGGTACTGCTAATAATAAAAAATAACTGCTATGAGAGAGGAAACCGCTAGGGCGGTTGGGGATTTAAAAAAAACGTTTTAGTCATGTATTTCATTTTTGGAAGCAACAATATTTCAACAAAAGTAGAAGTGGCATAGCGGTTATAGTTGTAAAGTGAAAGCAAATGGTACCTGGTTCGTTTCCTTGCAAACTCTTTTTTTTTCATAAAAAGTACTCAGATCCACCAAAAAATGCGGGATTAATTAGGGCAAACTTATCAGAACTGTTTAACACTAGAACGTTGACCCGTGCGCCGCACGGGTCTTATGAGCCGGAATAATTTGATACACAATAAAACAAAATATGTTGGAATGGAATTTAAAAAATCAAAATACATAAACAAAATTTATCGGAGTCACCAAAGCTACCGTATCGGGAAGTATCGTATCATAAACTAAATATGTTACAACAAAGATATAAACGATTTTTAAAGACAACATAGCATATATTAGGGAGTATTACCCGTTTCAAAATACTTTTTCATACACGACCCGTGCGACACACTGGTCCTATGACTATAATAGAGATCAATAAGTGACATTTGACTTGTACGATGTACGTGTTTGATGTACTATACACTATTCGATTAATCCCTCTTAATCACATTTGACTCAATAGGATTAACATGAAGTATCACAACTCAAATAAATTTTCTCTTCCCACCAATTATTATATATAACAGAGTAAAAGTGGATGTCATTATTAAAAGTTAAGAACCAAGATATTTAAATCGACATAATATAAGTCATATATATTTCTATTATGTAATATCTTTAAATTTGAATCATATAGGAGTATTACATGCCGATTAAGATCCTTTTCATTGACCCGTGCTTCGCAAAGTCTAAATAAGAATTATAGGTTTTTCAATAAATAAGTAGTGTGATACAATTGTATTAACATTAACATTTTTAATCATAAATTACAAAATACTTTTTTATAGACGATATTTAAAGTTACATTTGTATCTTCACAATTCTTTATCATACATTAGAAAACGCTGCTTTGTATAGTAAATAATCAAAATAGCATTCAACTTGCCAACCTAGATTACTCATATAAACTTACTTCTTTGGATTTTGCATTGTACTTAACAATTGTGCATTTTTTTTTTTTTTAAAGAATTGCCCAACCTTATAAGCAAGCATACATCTTTTCAATTTTATAACACAACTTGTTACCACATCAATAGATTTTCAAACTGCTCTAATCCCATTTTGACTATGAAAGAGTCAAGACATATGTCGCTTTGAAAACATATGATCTGCAAAGTCAAATAAAAAAACATGTGTCTTTCATTGTGCATCAAGCTTTCTCGTATCACTCCAAACTATGGACAAATCCCTCAAACTCCCTCCAAATTATGCAAAAAATTACATTGAACCAACTCCAAATTATGCAGAAGAAAAACAAAGAAAAACACCAGATTCAGTAAAAGTGGAAACTCCTATAGGCAGCTCAATATAGACGATGAGTTTTGAGTGAATATATATTCTTTTGCTACACATTTGTAACACATTTTGCATCCATTTTACTCTTAATTTCAATAAAACTTTCATCAGCTTTTTCAAAAAGAAAGTACATTCAATGCCCTGTAAACTAATATGCATGAGTAAGGAATTGCAATGCCCTGTAAACTAGCCATTCAACAATAGACTTTATATCCCCTAATAAATAAAAAGTATGAAAAATGAAATTTATAAGAATGGGGTAATGTCTTAGTAGAAAACAACAAAATTCAGAATTAATTGTAATTTGCACAATAAAATAACAAAAGGACAGCTCTTTCACCAAAAAATTCATGCTTGGAAAAGTGCCTCATAGAATAATATGCCTATAAATCAATAAATCAACAAATGCGTATTAAAAAGTACTTATATGGATAAGTGTACTCTAAGAGAATGACAACATCTAATGAATTACAACACAAAAATGTCCTTAAAACTGCTTTTATGGAGATACAATGAAATTTAAAATTTAGAATGCATAAAACATATCGTTAAAGCAACACAAACATTAAAAAAATTCTTGTTAAAAAAATCCTTAATTAGAAGCATATGATATAGTGTAAAAAAAAGAAGCAGCATAAGGCATGCTCTAAGGAGGATGAAAACCAAAGATACAATGATTTTTAAGGCAATTAACACCAACTCTAAATAAGAATTACATAGAGTACACCACTTTTTTAAGGCAATTAACACCAACTCTAAATAAGAATTACATAGAGTACACCACTTTAAAGTCATATCAGTGAGCACTATCTCAAGTGCAAGTTTCATATATAGCTTTTATACAATCTCAATCCACTTCCATTCATAAATAAGATGCTTGTACACATTATATCTCTTTGAATGGAGCAAGTTGAAGTTAATTCCTTCAAAGGAGAGGTAAGTTATACCACATGTACATATTGCTTACACTTTATCTTCTGTCATAATATTGGGATGACTGATATTTATCAATGCAAATTAGGTGCATAATTGCAATCCTTCATTCATTCTAATCTAAAACCAGTAGAAAGATTTAGAGTTGAATTTTGTTTATCATTTGTCAAGGACACTATACCAAATATACATCGAAACAAAGTATGCTACATAAATTCACTAATAAATTGTTGCTGAATAGTACATTTGAGTAACTAAATCCTCCACAAATTCATCTTAAGGAGACAGATAATCATTTCAAATAAGATGGTATTGAAAAGGAAAACCACCTTCATTCATGTAATGGAAGCATTTAATCAAATTTCTTTTTACATAAAAAGACATCAAAATGAATGACAACACAAACTGTTATGGAGATGCTATTCTAATATCTTTCAAAAGCAATGCAAATCATAATAGTATCACATTGGTGAATCAAAAAATATAAAAAGCAGGAAGGAATCACAAATTGAGATATCACTTTCTTAAAATTGAAACACTCAATGAAATACATCAGTGGGGATTCACAATTTATTTTTGAATCAGCAAATTTTATTCTCGGCAAAGTTTTGTGTAAGATACACAAAACCCGCAGAAGATAACTAAAAACGAATTACAACCATAACACCGATTAAACGGGCCATCAAAACAAACACCAAATGCTACAAAGAAATAAAAGCCAAAACTAACAGTAACCACCCTAAAAAAATGCAGCACCAAAGCCTCTTCAAAAGTGATGCTGGTATACGCAAAAAAGAGCAGGTCATACCTATGTGCTTGAACAACACAAACCAGCTGGTCCCTAACACCCAAAATTGCATACTCCTGCCAAACAAACAACTCTGCAGCACCCAAAGCTATAGCAGTAATCTGCTGCCTAACCAGCTAGCATCCACACGCACAGCCAGCAGGCACTGAACAACAACCACCTACTCCCCCTCGAAAGAACACTAGCATAGAGAAAACCACCACAATTAATAGAGGAAAATAACTTTCTTTAAATTTAGACTTCTAATATTGGTCATGTGTATTTGTTTTTGGGTACAAATAAACACCAAAAATGACATCAGGGCTAGTCTTGTAGTTTCCATCAAAATTTAATGGCATAATTGAGGTTACAAGTAGAAATGAGGGTTTTTTTTAATAATTTCTTACTCTACTCCTCTCTGTCTCTCTGAACAGCCACCACCACCCTCCCACCACACACCACCCGACTTCTCCACTACAACCATTGTTCCGTCGTCTAGGCCGTCACCTGCTGAAACTCACAGATCCACCACAACCTTCGTTCCAACCACCACCGCCATCGTCAGTCATAACCGCCACCGACGTTACAGCACCCTCCATTCTCAACCGCCATCACACTGTTCGGATCTGCTCTCCCTCACACCATCCTCGTCGTCGGAAATCCAGTCACCGCCGCTAGGCACCTCGTGGCCGGTGAGAGTTGCAGAGCTGTACGTGGAAGCATGAGAGCAGAGAAAGAAAGGAAGAAGAAAAAAAAAACAGTACATGTGAACAGTAAAAATCCGGTGGTGTCGTATTTGTGTCTGTTATTTTGTGTCCATTTATCATTTCTGATCCGGCAAATTTCTAATTTCACATGCATCAAACTTCTTTTCAAATAAGATGACCAGCTCACTGAGTTAGGTGGAAGTAGCAAATAAGATCAACTAAAAAGTTAAAAATTACAACACCATAGTATAACTCCAAAAACAATGTTGAAGTCAAAACTTAAACCTCCCACCCCCTACTTATCTAACCAAGTATTATGGACAGAATTAATTCAAGAAACTACAAGTTTGCTACAAAATTCTCAACCTACAAGCTGATGCAGAAGTTGGAATATCTCTGTATCCAGCAAGAAATGCAGTTTCGTTTCAGTTTGCTACAGTTCTTCTGCATCGATAGTATCTTGGGGGGTGGGAAAACACCAAACTACTCCATAAATGGAACACATATGTAACTATAGTCCAAGTTTAGAAAGGAGCTGGCGCCATCTGGGAGTTTCCTCATCAAAAATATAGGTCAAGGGTGAGATGAGAACTCCGCTGCCTCCAATCTGCATCATATGAACGTAGTCAACAGGAAATTGGTATGAGAATCATGATAAATAAGAAAGAAATATAGTTTTTTAATATTCAGTTCAAATAGCAGTCATGATATATTTAGCGAAATGTAATGCCACATATGATAAACAGAAGTTTTGAGGAGTCTAATAACTTGAGTCATGCTTGTCGCACACCAAGGACAACAGGAATCACACGGACTAAATATCCACAATCAATAGAACTGGTTTCTCTGTGTTCTTTCTTCCCATTCAACCTTACTTTTCTATTTTTCTTTTTCTTAAGTTGGCCCCACAAACTCCCAACAATCTTCCCCTTTTGATAGAAAACTCAAACTCAACTGCTTTGACATTAATTCAGAAACTCACCGCTCTTAATTGCTGTATCGACTTGTACAATGCCTTCTTTGGCACACATATGACTATGGCATAGTAGTCGGCCGATACCTTCCCATCACGCTTGCAGAAAACGGGACTTACTGTGGGTCCCTGCAGATAGACAATCAAGGGTTACTCTTAAAATTAGGTGTTAAAAGAAAGATTGTACAACTCACTATTATAATGCATAGTATAGATCAGATTTCACTAGTGCAAAAAGAAAATACAGAAAGGGAGAAGATCTTCCCCTAAAATGAAGAGGGTTGGGAAAAGAGTTTCATCACACATCACACCTGCAACCCAGCCAATGATGGTTGGCTTAGTACTCTCTCAGCCACTTCCTCTGCACTGCTTCCTCTCATATTTGCAGTGACCTGCCAAATCTAGAATTAGAAGATGGAATAAAAATAAACTGGAGTTTGGGAGGGGTTATAAACTCTAAATATGCACCGTGAACTGCCCCATGGCCCTCAGATGTGCCTCCAGTCTTTCAAGCATCTCATGAGTTGTTTCAAGTACTCCTTTTCGTCCAATCATTGATTTCCTGCTCGCAACAAGAGCAGCCTGAAAAGTGCTCAATTGTCAGAGTGAAACCAAGTCCGACAAGCCATAAGAAGCGGCAATTTCCTGGTAAAAATAAAAACAATAGATCATGCTAGCTAAGGTCAGAAAATTTGATGATTGCTAACCTGGCTTTCCAAAACAGTTCCACCTTCAATTTCCTTCAAGTTATTTTCTTTCAATGTAGTTCCACTACTTACAAGGTCCAAGATAGCATCAGCAATCCCCATCTAATTAGAGTAAAGACAAACAATTATCAAAATGAATCAAAAAAAGATCAGGTCAATATATGGCAGCAGAATCAACGAGATGGGGATTGTCATGAAACAATTAATTACTTATTTTCAAGTACAAAGACCAAAAGACGGAGAAAACGATAACAAGGAAATATTTTATATGCATCATGAAATGAATCAACTAAAATCAGAACTGAAATTCACACTACATAGATGTTGCCAGTTATCTGATAGAAACTGATATCTAAATACAAATTAATATTAATAATACAATAGATTTCCCAAGAAATTCGAGAGTCTTGGTTCGCTCCCCTCCAAGAATTCGAGAGCTTGGTCTCTCCCTTCCAAATAACCACTTTCTACTTTTCAGAATAATCCACAACAGCCTGTGGTTTCCCTTTTATTCACACACAATACATAACTAACTTAATAACTACTTGTTACATAATAACTTACAAAATAACTGCCTAACTGCTATTATGAAATAGAATATTTATTTATTTAATAATTATGAATAGTCTAACAATACT
>Ga0315915_1006927_pt1 | contig 13705 bp, 7 predicted proteins | sample MpolbnodulesMG_FD_207738 | JGI IMG/M metagenome (GOLD analysis project Ga0315915, IMG submission 207738) | Medicago polymorpha root nodule microbial communities from Los Angeles, California, United States - branched nodules | ecosystem: Host-associated > Plants > Roots > Nodule | place: USA... | reverse complement strand
AATCTGATGGAACTTCATGACACAATGTCATTATCACGTTTCCATCTTTATCAGAAATTTTATCTTGCAGCTTCAAACAACAAGGATGTAGAGCATATCCTGTTCGGGAACAATGGTAGAAAAAACCTAACACATCTTTTCCACAAGCATCACAAAATCCACCTTCTTGTACTTTATCATAGAACTCAAAAGTATAGTTGTTGAAAAATGGATGAAAGGCATGTGTAATAGGTTCTGCACATTCTTTATGGAGGATGTAATTGCAGTTTATGTTTTCACAGATGTAACTAGATCCAAAACCTAGCTCTTTACAACCACTGCACATAAATGAAGGCACTCCTGAATCATTCAGTTTTAATGTGTGTTGATGATCCATCTATATGTATGTATAACTTGTGACTTTTTTTTCTTTTTTTTTAATTTGGTAATGAGCTGAGTAAGAGTGTTCAAGATTTAGCTAGTATACTGTATACTCTTCGTATTAAACATGCTTTCTCAAACATCTCTATTTATAAGAGAAAAATGCGTCAATATTACAAGACTTGATGGGTTTCCTTGAAAAGAGTATAGCATAGTGTTCATATTTTAACAGATATGACATATTCAACTAAGACTTGTTCTTTTTGTTTTGCTTAATTAATGTCTATCAGTGTGTAGATGCATGTGGGGTAATAGAGTAATCGTAGCATCCATACCAATATTGTGAAGTTTTCCTTACTATTATTTTTTGGTTCTCGATATAAAACAATAATATTTATATATCTTTTATTTTTAAACACACAACACCTCATCTATCACTTTCTTTCTTTGAAAACAACTTCTAATATGGACCACATGCTCCATATGTTCTACCATGGACGAGTTTATTTCAAGATCTTAATGGTTAGATTTGCTTGGTCACTTTGGTATTGTGGTACACCCTTTACACATGATTTTTCTTTTAATTCCAATTCTCTCTCCTCCCTATCACTCATTCATCTCTCTCATTTATTTCTCCTTCTTTATTTACATATTCTCTCTATCTTCCAGATTTTTATCAATATCTTCATCATACATTCATCATCTTCATCAACTTATACATCATCTTCATGAGCAAAAAAAATCCAGAAAATAAAAAAAATGAAATTCACACAAGAGAAGTCTCATCAAATTGTAAAACATAAAATGGATTATGCGAAATACTGAATCTCGGAATGGTGGAGGCATCTTGGATGGCGGACGGCGACGACGAACTAAAGAGTGTCGAATAAAGAAACAGAGTCACCACCATGATTTATAGATGAAGAAAGAAATAATAAACAACCATTTTTCATGGTTTGATAATATGAAAATCAAGAAACTGTCAAACTCTAAAATACTAAGATTTTCTTTAGCATTTCAATGAGTGAATTTTTTGGATTCTGGATTTTTTGAGTGTTAATTTTGACTTTTGTTGTATAGGTTGAATACTTGAATATGAAGATGAAAATAAACAAGATTGACGAAGATGATGAACATTAAGATTTTGTTTTTGAACTTAATTACATTAAGGTTAAACGTGTTTTGTTTTTTAGATAATAGCTGAGCATGTTTAAATAAGATAAAAAAAACATTTTTAAATAATTTAAGTTTGACAATATTCTAAAAAGAATTGATAAAGTGGGATGAGAAATAATCTGGTACAAATGGTCTACCATATTACTATAATACATAGATCTATCACCATCTAAAATTTCTTGTTCATCATGCTCCATGGTGGAACATATAGCCATAGTGGTCCATGGAAAAAGCCATCTTCTTTCAATCATATCAACAATTTATCACATCACTCACTTTCAATTTCTTTTTTCGCTCAAACTATATACCTTTCTATAAGTGTTTAATAACTTTCATTTATTCTTCTATTATCCAAAAAATTAATAGTGGTTGACTGAAAATTAAACGATATAAAAAAACTATATACCCTACTATAAGCGTTTACTAACTTTTATTTATTTTTCTATTATCCTAAAAATTAATAGTGGTTGATTGAAAATTAAACAATATAAAACTTGGTCAAACTACAACTTGGGAAATCAACTGGGCGCATTTGTTAATTTTTGCAAAAACAAATAGAGATGTTGAATTAACTAAATAGGCACAATCAAGTGGTCACATGTTGGTTCAGGAATCAATAGGAATACAAATACAATATCCAATGCAGTTTAACTATAACAACTTCATTCATAGCACATTTTAATTAGATTTAAGCAACCAACTTTGACGATAAATGGTGATTTTTTTTATCAGTGCTTGTGTTTTTAGAGTCTATCGGCGGGGCAGATCAAGACATTTGAGATTAGTGTGGCTAAAATTTTGAAGAAATTATAATACAAATTACATTAAACGTAAAATATAACATTGTTTGATGCAATATAATTACTATGAAAATCATTTGTTATGTATTTGTTGAAAATGAGCTTAAATAATATAATTGTTAAGACTTATTTGATCCAATGGTCTCATAATTAATTTCCAGTATTCATTTTGGTCCCACAATTAATAAAACGTACGTTTTCGTCCCTCACTTTTTCCTCCGTTTATCAAATAAATCATTTCCGTCAAAATAATAAAAGTTCCCTTAGTGACAATCCTTCACTTTTTTAATTTTTACCGTTTGATCTTTTTTATTAAAAAAGGATCGTTAAATTATGCACGTTTACTCTATCTTCCGTGAGTCAACAACACTTAATTTTTTTCCCATTTCTTCGTCTTCTTCCCCCAACTTCTTCTTCATCTTCATCAAAATTCATAAAAAAATCTAGAAAATAAAGAAAACAAAAATTGAGTTTTTCAATTTTTCTCAATTTCACTTTTTAAAAGCAACACAACCCAAATTGATGTTGTCTTTTCTTTTCTGTTTCTCAAATTGATCTTGGAACTACAGAATTGAACTCAAACAGAGAAAACAAAACCACCACTTCACACCTTAATCCTCTCAGCATCATCGTACCCATGAATTGTTTCTGTTTTTCTTCTACTATGATTCTCTTCGATTCACGCCCTTGTTTCAAATTCAAATTCAAACAATTTCTCATCAATTCTCCACCCTCCTTCGGAATTCAAATCAAACCCAGCTTCAAATTCAATATAGAGATCATCACAGACAAAGCTCCTGCAAGGCAGTGTTCACCGATGATGCTCCGTTCGCCGCCGCAAACGGAGCTTGCATGCTCACTTCTTTGCTTCTTCCTGTACCTGTCCACACCGAAGAGGAAGAAGAATCTTCTTTAACTTCAACGAATACAAGGTTGGCAGTAATGGGGATCATGAGTTTCAAAAGCAAGTGTTACCCTTTCTTATTAAAAGTTGTAGTGATCTTGTTACTATTGATGAGCTTGCAGCTAAAATTATACTCTTAATTATTTGATGGGGGTTTGGGTTGATTTGATTTTGTGTTTTCTGGGTTTTTGTTTTGTTTTGGATTTTTTGTGAAAATTGACGATGAAGGAAGAAGACGAAGAAATGGAAAAAATAGTAACTATTGATCAAACGTAGGAAAAAGTGTGGGACCAAAACGTACTTTTTATTAATTATGGAACCAAAATGAAAAAAAGAAATTAATTAAAGGACCAATGGATCAAGTAGTTCTAATTGATAATTTTAAAAGAACTTCTCTTTTTATATAAGTTATAAGAAGCTCATTTAGCTTCTTTTAAAACAAAACAAAAAAACAAGGTCATTTAGTCACCGATCATCAATTTTGTTATATAATTGACTCTTCATAACCTCCATATCTTGAAAAAAAAAGAAGTTAAAATTACATTAAAAATCCTATATCTTATTTATTTGTAATACTTTGGTCATTAATCTTCATTGTTTTCCGTTTAGGTTTTGTTTTTAAAATATATTTTTATTAAAAAAAAAAAATTAGAAATAAGATGAACATTTGCATCATATTCATCTTCTTCCTTTGAATCTTCATCATCTTTCTTGAATCAAAATAATTTTTACACAAATATATCTCAAAATATCATAAATCTATGTTATATTTATCTCAAATCTTCTTCTAAACACGGTAATTGAAACCCTTAAATTCCAATAAATCCAATTATCTCCATTCAAACTGTAAATGAATAATTTTTAGGGCTGCAAGGTGCGCACTATAATGTCACAACAAGCTTCATCATGCATTGGGACATTATGGTAAAGCCAAGGTCTTTATTTCAATTAATTCAATTTCACTTGCTAGGAGACAATACAGTTGTAGATACATAAAAGAAAAATAGAAATTCGGAATCAATAAGGAAAATTTACATTCATCATTTACAGGTTGAGGCTTTTGATTTTAGCGTTTTGAAAAAGATTTTATATAAATATAACATAAATTCATGATATTTTGAGATACATTTGTGTAAAAAAAATTTGATTTAAGGAAGATGATGATATTCAAATGCAGAAGATGAAGATTCAAAGGAAGAAGATAAATATGATGAACATGTTCATCTTATTTCTGGATTTTTTTTTTATTTTTGATAAAAATATATTTTAAATAATAAAATTTTGTATTTTTTTTTAATAAAAAATGACAAAAAGGATTTCTAAGTGCCTTTATGAGAGATAAATGACCTAAACGGAAAAAATAAAGATAAAAGACCAAGGTGTTACAAATAAATAAGATAAAAGACCTTTACTATAATTTCGCCAAAAACAAACATATTAAAATTTGCAGTTGTTACCGGCAAGAGGAAAACTAACTTCAAAAGCTTATAAACAATAGCAAATGTGATGCACTTCTTTGTTTTGACAAGTTTTGCACAAAGATCTAAAAGCCCTTTCTACTTTGCAAACTTTGGTTTCAGATTTAACATTTATAACACAATTTCGAAGTTAATGGTGCAACGCCACTTCTGACTCATCTAAAAAATCATTTGGGTAAAGCTCGATTATCCTTAATAATTTGTTCACATCAAAAGTTGCAAATGACTTTGTGGGACTCAAACTAGAAACACATTATAAAATTCAATAATCTCTTCGCCAATAAAAACGGGTTGTGAGAGGCTCTAGTTTTGAGCAAGAGAATTCTTCAAGAGGACATAATGCACTCTAGGGTTTAAAGAATGTATGGCATGGCTGGTGGGATTATCATAAAAGGCCAAGGGTAATTGGAGGCAAGTGATTCTTGAGGAGGATGGATTTGATCACTGCGGGGACCTGAAGAGGTTTATGGTGTAGACTTGTGGAACTATCTAAAAATCCTATTATAGTTGGATGCAAGGATCTTCAAGAGGACAACAGGCATTCTGAGGGTTGAAGAGACAAAAGGTAAAAGCTTGTGGAGCTACTTTGTGTAGATGGAAGCAAGGGAAAATAAAATGGAGAGAGCAACAAAATGATTGATAGTTAATTTGGCATCATCATAAATTTAGAGTCAAGGTGGAGAATTGTTGTTTGTAACTAAAAATTTATGCTTGGAGTTCTGCCAAAATTCGGCCACGACTTTGGAACCAGTTTTGAGACTTTTGTCTCGGGAAAAATCGGGCCACGATTTGCAAATATCGGGGCACGTTTTTGGGCTGAAGGAGAAAAATAAAAACGTATTTTCAACGTGAGATTTGTTCCTAATTTTGAGAGTTTTATTTCTCTATAAATACATATTCTGTATCAAAATAAAAAAGGTGTAGAGAGTAGAGAAACAAGGATTAGAAGCCAACAACAAAACTAGGGTTTGTATAGATCTCTCTTGGAAACAAACACCAGGGTTGGGATTGAATCAACATTGATTCACCTTGAACAAACACTATTAATATTGATTCCCTTGGTCATGGGAAGAGATTTAGGACTTTTGGTAGAATTAGGTTTGAAGACTGACTATTGTAACCCTTTGGAAACCTTTGTCAAGTCACTCATCATTATAGTGGAACAGAGTACTGCTCTCTCCCCTATAGTAGGTCAGTATTAAACCGAACTGGGTAAACAAATTATCTTGAGTTCTTTTCTTTTGTTGTTTTATTTTTGCTTACGATTATTATTGTCACCCAAGTTAATATTGGTTACTTGATTAATTTGCTCCACACATCAAGTATTTTATTGGTGTGATTTTAAACGAATTCAAAACAGTTGGTGCTAGTAATGTTCGGTGCTGAGACTGAGATGGTTTTGATCTGTGCTTTGGGGGCTTGTAAGGGCATTTTTTTCCAGATGTATCCCTGGTTGGTGTTGGCCTTCGCTTTTTTGTCTCCGGGGTCTAGAAGTTAGTGTCTTTTTGGATCACATTGTGTTATATTTTTTTAGACCGTCTTTAAATTGAGTTGAGATTAGTCTGTTAGCCCTTGTCAAAATTTGAGGTGTACCGTTTAGTTTCATAACCAAACCAATACTCCATCCGTCTCATAATATGTGTTCTTTTACAATAAGGTTGAGAAATTTATTAAAATAATAAAAATAAATTGTTGATGAGAACATATACGGTAAATATTTTTTTAACTAAAACATTTAGTGAGAAAATATTCACCATTCAATAAGGATTTAACATTGACCTTTGTCAGAAAGAAAAAAAAAAGTATTTATCATTGACCAAAACTTTAATTAGTACATGTATTATAATCAGAAAAAAGAAGACCTCTTTTATTTAAAAAAAAACTTAGATCCAATTTCGAAATGAAATAACCATTATATATAATAATCAAATTCAATTTTCAAATTCGGTTCAAATTTAAAAATCATATTTAATATTGAATTTCAACTTGATATTCAAAATCCAATTTGAATGAAAAACGTAATGGAGAAAGCAAGTAGCCGGGTTCATTTTTATTTTACAAAATCAAATATTTAATTAACTAAATAGGCACAAACAAGTGGGCACAAGTTGATTAAGAAATCGAAGGTAAAAACAAACACACATCAATATCCAACATGCAGTTCTTGCATTAACATATGGCAACTTTATTCATACATTTTAAAAACACTATCCGAGAAGGAGTTAGGAAACAGGTAAGTAACGGGTTGTCAGTCAACTTCCTTCTAGATTGATATTTAGGTATATCTATATTTATACTATATATAAAGAAAATAATTTATTTTAAGAGGATTTTGAGCTGATTTTTTTGTTATTTCAATTATACATTTAAACAAATTTTTTTATAATAATGTTAGGCACAAACAAGTGGGCACAAGTTGATTGAGAAATCGCAAAAACAAATACGCATCAATATCCAACATGCAGTTTTTGCAGTAACGTATGCCAACTTCATTCATACATTTTAAGAACACTATCCGAGAAGGAGTTAGGAAATTGGTAAGTAACCGGGTGTCAGTCGACTTCCTTCTGGATCAATATTTGGATATATCTATAACTATGCGATATATAAAAACTACCTCTTTCAGCACACTTTTAGGTTTGACTTTTCTTTCCAAAAATACCCTTAATTTTAAATACAAATAGCCAATTATAAAATAACACGTGGATTAGTAATCCATATAACTAATCGTCCACGTTAACCCTATTTTACCTCCGTTAATCAAAGATCAAACTCACAAAAAACTAGCACAAAACAAAAATTCATGTTACTTTTTTATCAGCCGCTTTTACGTTGTACATCTGTGTTGTTCCCCTCAATACAACCTACAAAGATTGCAAGTATTTTTATATCCCTTCCAAAAAAAAATCCATATTATTTTATTAATATAAGTTATTCTTCCTTAACCTTTGATCAATTGTAACAAACATGAGCAAAAAAATAATAGTAAAGTTTGGACTTTAAATCCTCTAAAAAAAGATTGGTAACAAACGTGATCAAAAAATAAAGTTAAAGATTGCACTTTAAATCCTCTAAAAAAATATTAGTAACAAATGTGAGCAAAAAATAACGTTAAAGATTGGACTTTAAATCCTCTAAAAAAAAATTAGTAACAAACGTGAGCAAAAAATAAGGCTTAATTGCATGTTTGATCCCTTATGTTTATTTTAGTTTTCAAGTTGGTCCCATAAGTTTTAAAAGTTTCAAATTGGTCCCTTATGTTTTAAAAGTTTCAAGTTGGTCCAAAACGTTACTCACATTAGAATAAGTTAGTCCATTTCACGACATGATATTGAGTTTAATAAAGTAAAAAAAATTAAAAAAAATGTTTTAAAACTGATTTTCTAAATAAGTTAAGTTTCATCACCCATATTATCAACCCGAGAAAAAAATATTAGTATATCAATAATTTTCATTAATATTTTTAAATTTAGTAATAAACGTGAGAAAAAGTGTAATTGTTATATGCCTTGACAATATTTTATTTATAAATCAATATATCAATAATTTTCATTAATATTTTTAAATTTAAAATTTTTAATCAAAATTATACAAAGAAACATAATAAAATAATCACATGCGTTAGCACAGTAGAAAGAGCGGACAGACGGACACAATAGCGCCCGTCTTTCCGCTAGTTATATATAAAGAAAATAACCCATTTTAGGCGGATTTTGGACTGACCTTTTTGTTATTTCAATTATACCTTTAAATAATTTTTCTTATAATAATGTTATATTGTAGGTGTTATTAAAAAAGATAAGAACTTTAACTATATTTATTATATTATTGTTGTCATTGAAAAAGATAAATATATTTGTTGAGTTTGTTACATTTGAAAAGTGACTTCAAATAAAAAATTCAAATTGTGTTGTTTAATGGAGCTAGATTGAGAGTTTTCTTGCTCATGTCTCAATCATTTAAAAAAATTCTCAGCTTTATTCTCTACTACGAGAAGATTTTCACTCTTGTCTCCATCCCTACAACTCTCCGAGTTCATCTTTGCTTCATTTAGCCTTACTCCATTTAGTCCTTTTGAATGCATGGATGTTTGATGTGTGGAAAAAACAAATCTAATGGCTAAGGTAAATTTACTCCTTCCTCCACTTGATAAAAAATATAAGAAAAGAAAAACACTTCTTCTCTCTCTGAACAGCCTGCGTTCCGTTCGCTTCCTCTCGTTGGATCCGCCATTTTTCCATCTTCTTCCTCCCTGCTAACTGTAACATCCCGCCCTAAGTTTTTACTAATAATAAAGATAAGTCTTAATTACACTTTTGGTCCTCGCATTTTGACCAGCTCACGAAAATGGTCCTGCCTCTTTCAAATCGAACAAAACCGTCCCTAAACTACATGTTTTTTGCAGTTTTAGTCCTACCTCCTATTTTCAACTCCAGAAACGCAGAGAAATGACAGTTTTATGCAGTTTTAGACCTACCTCATATGCTCAACCATGAAATAAACAAGGAATAAAGCATGTGGGTGCAATGAATCTACTCTATTAAGCACACTAACAAAAAAAAACCCTAATTTGAAACATATCTTATAAATTACGGTTTTTTGCTTAGTGTGTTGAATAAAGTGGATTTCTTGTACCCACATACTTTATTCCTTGTTTATTTCATGGTTGAGCATAGGGGGTAGGTCTAAAACTGCCATTTCTCTGCGTTTCTAGAGTTGAAAATATGAGGTAGGACTAAAACTGCAAAAAAACATATAGTTTAGGGACAATTTTGTTCGATTTGAAAGAGGCAGGACCATTTTCGTGAGCCAGTCAAAATGCGAGGACCAAAAGTGTAATTAAGCCTAAAGATAAATTTTATAAAAATGTGACTTCTCTTTGTAAGGTTTGAATATTTTCTAATCATTGATACAAACTTTATAAATGAAGCCAAAAAATATGGTACAACATTCTAGTCTATACAATAACCGCATAAATGCAATCAGATGGCACAACATAACAACTTCTAGTCTATGACCCTGACTATAATCCGGTAACCAAGAACTCTGCATTGAATTGTTGACAAGTAGTCCAGACATACTCTTCAAATTTTCAATGTTAAATTAAACCTGAAAATATCACCTAAACATAGTGAGTAAAAAACTCAGTAACATAGAATGTAAAATATACTTTGATGTTCCCAACCATGCTTGGTGTACAAGGTATGGAGAAAATCCTCTCATTAATATTACTAAATAATAATGAGTTCTATAGATAGGTGTCTTTATTCTTAAATTAAATGTAGTTGTTAATGACTTTAGCTTGACGCTCAGGATTTACCTTTTCACTGGATTTCTATCGTTTTCCAAGTTTGCCCTGCAGTGTCATTCATTTTAACTGAATACTCAAGATTTGCCTTTCTACTGGGTTTCCATCGTTTCCCAGGTTTGCCCTGCAGTATTATAACTTAACTGAACACTTAGGATTTGCCTTTCAACTGGATTTCTATTGTTTCCCATGTTTGCCCTACAGTGTCATCTTTAACATAATTTCAAAGTACTCTGTTTATTAGTTATTAATCATTAAATGTACTTTTTGACTGAAATTGTAATCGACATGAGTCTGCTCTTAAACTATTCATATGGATTGAAGTCGTCAAGGCGATAAAAATGAACAACAGTGACATAGTACAGTATCCCTAGCAAGTAACACATTACAAGGTACTATAAAGTCAAAATCACATCAGAACCAATAATATGACCTACCAAGACACATAATACATTATCATATAACACCACAGACTTTAGCTACACAATCTTATAACTGAAGCAATGTGCATATCATATTTGCATTCACAAGACACAATTAATGTACAAACAGTAGCATATAATGATCAAATAACAAAACAAACCATATACACAACTTACAAAATACAATGAATTTAACACAAATATTCATATAGCATTTCACATCAGAAGCAGTACTTTATTGTTGCTCACTATTCAATTTCTCATATATACAAATATCATAAGTGTCACAAATAATGGTTTGATTCCTTTCTCATTGTTATTCCTTGTGTATATATAGAGGATACAAGACTATACATATAATTACACTAAATAATTACATATAATGGAAACAAATCAATTTCTAATTTATGTCCTTATTTCTACGAATAAACTAATAAATATAATAAGGAGAACAAATCAACTCCTTATTCACATCCCCCCTCAAATTGATGCGGCTGGTCGATGAGCATCAATTTGCCAACAAGAAACTGATGACGTGGACGCGGAACAGGTTTAGTAAGAATATATGCAATTTGCAACTGAGTACTGACATGAGGAAGGGATATTATTCGGTCATCATAGGCGTCACGAATTGAATGACAATCAACTTCGATATGCTTGGTGCGCTCATGGAAAACAGGGTTTGCAACGATCTGGATGGCACTTGTATTGTCAGCATAAAGTGAGTTATATCAAGCAAATGACGATTTTTGCGTTCTGCCATCCCATTTTGTTGAGGAGTATATGGACAAGATCGTTGAGACAAAATACCTTTATGTTGAAGATATTCCTAAAACTCATTAGACATATACTCACCACCAGAGTCGGAGCGAAAAATTTTAACACTTGCTTGAAATTGAGTTTCAACATAAGTTAGAAATTTCTTAAACATAGAAAACACTTCAGATTTAGACCGAAGAAAACATATCCACGTAAACCGACTGTAATCATCAATAAACGTGACAAAATATTTATATTGAGCATGAGAAACTACAAGAGACATACCCCACACATCACTATGAATCAAATCAAAACAAGTGGAAGCACGATGGGCACCAGATGGGAAAGGAAGTGTTTTACTTTTAGCCAATTTGCAAACAGAACATGACACAGGCATTAGAAACAATATTTTTACTACCCAATAAACCAGATTTAAATAAATGAGACAAAACAACAGAGTTTGGATGACCCATTTTTCTATGCCAATCCTCATAAGAGTTCAAAACATTGTTACAAGCAAGAGATAACTGATTGGAAATAAATTGGAGTAGAAACAACCTTCCAACTTTAGGCCCCTTTGCGATCACTTTCCCCGACACCTGCTCCTACACAAGACAACCATCACGCGAAAACTTAACATTACAATTATCATCTACCAATTGACCAATAGACAATAGGTTGGAAGCAAGTCCAAGTGATACAAGCACATCTCGAAAATCAGGGTTTATGTCACCAACATTAGTGATAGAAAGGGTTTTACCATCATCAATTTGAATTTTCTGATTACCATCATAAGAATGTAAATTGTGCAAGTGTTTAGAGGAACCCGTCATGTGATTGGATGCACCAGAATCGAGAAACCATGGACGAGAAACATTAGGAGACTTACCATGAACTCCCATATTTGAAAGAGCAGCAAGTACCATTTGTTGAATCATGTCAGACCGTATAGAACCACCATCAGATGTACTAGTAATTGAAGGAGCAGCTGCAGAGCTAGTAGTGGCATGTAAAGCTTGTGTTGGATGTCGTGTTCGCAGTGGAGGACGGATAGAACAATCAGAGATAAAATGGCCTTTTTGTTTGCAGTAGTTGCAAAACTTAATGTTACAGCTGCGAGCAACATGTCCAAATCAATTTCTAATTTATGTCCTTATTTCTAGGAATAAACTAATAAATATAATAAGGAGAACAAATCAACTCCTTATTCACAATAAGTAATGATCTTGCTAACTTTTGATTCTAACTCACCGTTACTCATCTCCCTTTGTCAACCCTAAACCCCCAATTTTAACTTTAAATCAAACACATGCAATCTTTGATTAGCAGTGAATCCTATGTACACCCTAGAGAGGTTTAATGTTTGGGTTAAGACTATGTTACCTTGAATTTTTCTTGAAAGAGCAGTAGTTGAATCCCTAATATAGCTTGGCTTTGCAACTCCCATGGTGCTCTTGATCTAGTCACTCCAATGGTGGTTTTTCCCTTTCTTGTAGATCAAATTTCAGCAATTCCTCTTCTTTCCCTTCATCTTTTCGATCCCTTCCTTTCTATTTCTTCGTTCGTCTCTCTCAATCTCTCTCTCTCTCCTTGCTTCCGCTTCTCTCTCTGGTTTCAGCTCTCTCTCTCTTTCTCTCGTTCTTTTTTTCTTCTTCTCTTCCTTCTCTATTATCCTTATTTATTAATTTTGTTAAGTCTGCAACAATTTAACCTAATATTTTCCCGCTCATTTGCTGTATTAGGTTAGCAGTAATTTAATCTAACAAATTCCATCTAAAAAATGCATCGCACCAATTTCATTCATATCCTCTTGCCTTTTTTTTACAATATTTTGTACACAATACTACAAAAATTCATCGCACTAATTTCATGCATTTTTTTTGACAATATTTTGTACACTTTTTTTTTTACAATATTTTGCACACTTTTTTTTAAGGAAATATTTTGTACACTTGTTTAATACTAAAAAAATGCATCCTTATTTATTAATTTTGTTAGGTCTGCAACAATTTTAACCTAATATTTTCCCTCCCATTTATTGTATTAGATTAGCAGTAATTTAACCTAACAAATTCCATCTAAAATGCAGCGTACCAACTCAAGCTAACAAATTTTCTCACTAAAATTGTAGCAATACCTACATTAGTCGGAAACAACAAAACACGCGTGTCATATTGATTACAAAGTATCCCTTCAAAAAAAATGTTGATTACAAAGTAGCTATTCATTTTGAGTTCAATACCAATGCACCGTAATGTCTTTCATCTGCCACCAAGCTTCCCTCTTCTACTCCCCCTTTCATTATCTTCTTCTTAATGAGTTCTCCCTTCTCCCACGACGTCATGCTGATTTTTTCAAGGGTTAGTCTTCTTTATCCTCACCTTGCTCAATTTGTGCTTAAAAATTGAGAAGCCCCAAATTTATTTTTGAAAACCCTAACCCTCTTCTCCCTCTCTAATCCGAAATTTATTTTTGCTCTATGTTCATTTTTCCTTTTG
>Ga0315915_1006926_pt1 | contig 13705 bp, 9 predicted proteins | sample MpolbnodulesMG_FD_207738 | JGI IMG/M metagenome (GOLD analysis project Ga0315915, IMG submission 207738) | Medicago polymorpha root nodule microbial communities from Los Angeles, California, United States - branched nodules | ecosystem: Host-associated > Plants > Roots > Nodule | place: USA... | reverse complement strand
CGAAACCTAAAACCGACATAAAATTGTATAAAATCTCGCAAAATAGACCTATAATTGAATTATTTAAATTTTTGGGTGGGCCACTACACCACTTTGCAGAAATTTGAATCAACCGGAACAAAATTGTATAAAATCTCGCAAAATAGACCTATAATCGTTGATTTTTTTAATTTTTCCGGGTGGGCCGTGGCCCACCCCAGCCCATGAAGGGCTCCGCCACTGACCGCATGAATCTGAACCGTTAAATCGTTTTTCTGTGACTGGGATTGCCTGTTGCGTAAGTAGTTACAGCAAACAATCCGGATCCGAACTTTTGAGACTTTGTATCCTTTGATTTTTGTGTAGATTTTTTTGAAATTTAGGTAAACTATAGAAGATAAAATGTAAGTGAGAGATACATCAATATACATAGTGTCACGTATGATACACATTGCAAATTTTGTCAAAACAAAATAACAACAATGCAAAATGTTTATTTAAGATGGAGATATTGCATTAGGCCCACATTTGTTACTTTTTAAGTTCAAGTTTTCTTCTGTCCACTCAAATCCGCGTAGATAGAAAGCAACTTATAGCTTAACCTTAGACATCATACACAAATGTTAATTAATAAATTAATCCCTTACAAATATTCATATTACTATATTGCCTTTATAGTGATGCATTTTTGGACGTAGTAATTAAAAAGCATATTTGCAAATTATTTCTAGGGTAGTATAGATAATACATTTGATTTTTTAAACTTAATATTAGATATATTAAACCATGCAATATATACCTGCTTTTTGTTTTTTTCTTACACTAACTACAAGTACAACATGAACCAATCAAATATTTAAATAATATGATTATGAAATTTAGTTGAAAAATATTGCTAAAGAATTGAATTCCAAAAACAAAATACAAAACAATACAAACACAAAGAAAAAGTTGTTTTCAAAGTATGTGCACCCATTACTTATACATACAATAAGGGAATCATCTTTATTCCTACAACAAATGCACCAAAAGAACATCTCTTTTTTAAAGAAAAAGACTTCTTTTTTTTTATACAAACTATGTATATTGTGAATTTAATTCATATGCACCAATGTGCTTTAAAGAATTTTTACACAATCTAGTTAATCACAATTATCATAAAAAAATAATAGTTTTATAATTAGATGAAAGTGTAAAAAAAAAAAAGTTACACCAACAATGTATGCTAATAGTCCCTATGCTATATAAGTGAGGTGGCACAGAGGTGGAGAAATATTGATCATGTATATCATTTAGACCAACCATAGTCCAACTTGTGACATGACAAGAGAATCTTGTGCCAACATTATAACAAAAAAAATTGTTGATTTCTCTTCTATATTCTCCAACTTCAACGTTAACTAGGGTCACAACATATATACATATATATATATATGACATGTTCTCTTGAAACACAAAGTTATTAGCTATGCCTCTTGGAACATCAAACTGATACAGTTTATATGATTTATATTATATAGTATAATTAATTAAGATAACTACCAAAGTACGTTAACCCTTTACATTTATATTATCTTTTCACATAATTCAATAGGAAATATTGTTTCTTTCTTGTTTATTTTGCTATCTCCTGATTCATAATCTAACTCATTTCTTATAGTCTTTTTGTTGTTCTAAAGGGTTGGTTAACTTTGATCAATATTTTAACATACATACATAATTTGTATATACATATAAATAAATAGTATGTTTATGTTGTTATGGTGGATGGTGAAGATGAAATTGAGAACATTGTTTAGTTTTTTTGATTGGTTGCAGCAACTGGATTGGAGAAGAGTTAAAGTGAAGCCATTTGTGAGTAATTCAAGAGCATTAAGGTTGCAGCAGCAGCATCAACCAATTATACAGATGCCTTTGAATGTATTTCAGGATAAAGATGGATTGCCAAGGATTGTATTGACTGATCCCAATGGTTCATCAGCTGAGGTTGGTTGGTTTCTGTGATCTTAATGGTCTTTTTGTTCATCGTCATGATAGTATTTCGGATAAACAACTTAATTAAACGCTTATCATATAAGATATAAGTTTTTTTAAGAACATGTAAGATATAAGTTGTTTTCATAAGTTATCCATGAAATCTTTTGCAAATAAGCTAAAAAAAGCTATATGTTATAATTTATTTCTCTAGATTCTTTCGAATCGTCTCACAAGTGTTTGTGCTAGTAGATAAGCTCAGAAACATCGATCCAAACATGCTCTTGATGTGTTGATTATGGATTGTGTGACTTTGGAATTTACTAATGAATAATAATATTCATTCATATGTAGCAGTCACTTCACAACTCAGACCAAGCATTCTATGTTTACTTGTTTTGGTTTGTAACAAATCTTATCACTTTACCTAACTTGTAAAATTTAGACCAACATGGTTACTATAGTTTCAAGATGAAGGTAAAGAACGAACCAACTATGGTTCCACGTTATTGATCACATATGAAAGCTTTTGAAACATGTTTCATTTAGGTGCTTCTCTATGGTGGGCATATTGTTTCATGGAAGAATCAAAGGAAGGAAGAACTGCTTTTTATGAGCAGTAAGGTAAAAAACATTCTTGTTTTATTTTTACTATACCTTCTTGTAAGAAAATGAAGATGTGACTTCCACGAATTTGTCCACGGTTTTTATGGTTTTAAACCTCCAATTCTAGGGGAAAATGACCCTAGTAATGCGGACTATCGAGATTGATCAATAGGTATTTTTCTACTGAACAGGCTAAATGGAAACAACATAAAGCAATCAGAGGAGGTATATCAGCTTGCTTTGCACCGGTAAGTAGTTTCATCATATACACAACATATGGTGTAAACATATTTCAGTTTTCTCCTTACTTGTTGAGAAACTTTTTCCAAACTTGTTGATATTCAACTACAATTCTGTGTTGCAGTTTGGTGATGTTGGTTCACTTGAGCAACATGGAATGACAAGAAACAGGATGTGGTCATTGGATAGAGACCCTTCACCACTTCCTCCAATAGACAATCATTCATCTGTGGATTTGATATTAAAGTCAACAGGAGTTGACTTAAAGACGCCACGAAGGTATGTATCATATGTAGTATAGACACTTTATGTTGAAGATGTGTCTGGTGTCCGACACGTTTAACTGACACAACACTGATACATGTAGTTCCATTCAATTACTTTCATGATGTGTTTCATATATGTATTTCAATTTGTATTTTCTTTTTATGTAGTTTTGAGTTGAGGCTTCGGATGTCTCTAAGTGCTGGCAAGCTCATTCTGATTCCTAGAGTCAGAAACACTGATAACAAACCATTTTCTTTTGCATTTTCGCTATGCAACTATTTGTCAGTATCAGATATCAGGTATGCACTTTCCATACTTAATTCCACTGATTTTTCCCTTTTTTTTTCTTACTATATGATCATAATGCTTTAGTATTTTGGTTGTTTATATGTCTTTAACTTTGAGAGAGTTTGAACGAATGTGCAGTGAAGTGCGTATTGAGGGATTGGAAACACTTGATTATGTTGATAATCTGATGAATAGATCAAGATTCACAGAACAGGCTGATGCAATTACATTTGATGGAGAGGTAGGTATCATAAAGCATCACATTAATTCATACATACATAGTTCTCTAATTAGTGTTTCGGTTTACCTTGTAGACAGACAGAGTATACTTGCACAGCCCGAATAAAATTGCCATCATAGATCATGAGAAGAAAAGAACTTTTGTACTCCAGAAGAATTCACTTCCAGATGCAGGTTACTATTAGTTAGGGATTCACATTTTTACATGTTTTCTGTTTCATACATTTGATGTATTTGCATGACATTATATCAATTTGTGATGAGAGTGCAGTTGTATGGAATCCATGGAATAAAAAGGCCAAAGCTCTGCCTGATTTGGGAGTTGATGATTACAAAATGATGTTATGTGTGAATTCAGCAGCTATTGATGCTCCTATTATCTTGAAGCCATGTGAAGAATGGAAAGGTTATCAAGAAATCTCTACTGTTTCATCAAGCTATTGCAGTGGACAATTGGATCCTCGTAGAGTTCTTTATGGTTTTCAGTGAACTGTAATTGATGGAGTCAAATCAACAAAGATTTATACATATTATGTGTACACTTTACAGTGCACAATCATAATGCAATAGGTTGTCCATATATATATAGACTATAGTTCCTCTTTATAGGGTTACATTGCCTTGAGACAGCAATGAGGTGTGCTTGATCAATGTCATTCTGATAGGTAGATACCATAACATAAAACCCTTTTCCACCTTACAATAATTAAGAGATGTTTTGCTTCATGGCATGATGCTATGACAATTGCTTAGCAAATTTTGTGTGTATTTGTTCAGTACCAATGAAAATCTTCAGAGAATGGAAACTGGTGAGACTGTGCATACATGTTTAGAATTCTTCTGTTATGAACAAGAACATTAAATTTTTCTTTCTTTCTATCGATGCTTTTTGTTTGGAGAACCTGCAAATTTTGTGGCTTTTGTGATCATGAACATGTTTCTATCCACATTTTTACCTTCTCTAATTGCAGAATAATTAATTTACTTAATTTTTAATGATTACTTGTTGTAATTTGTGATGTAAGTTAAATTTATTGTTGCTTTTAGACTATTTGATGAATGTGGTAAAAATAACATAAAGTTGCAGACACTAGCAATAGTATCCTCATGTAAAAACATTCAACAGAATACAAATGCTTCTCATATACTTCAGATGCATTCTTATGCGTTCAATGTCTTCACTTTTCAGAACCAAAACTTAACTTAAGAGTATAAGTATTTAATTATATGGTTTTGCACATTTGAACACATATTAGCATATCCAATTTTTCTTTTATGCTTTTTTACCATCAAAACTTCATAGGCATTGTACAAAACCCATTTTGGTTCAACAATCTTACCAACGAAGCATCCAACTCGATCGGTCTTTAAGTACTATCGACCAAATATTGAGAACATGGTTCTCATGTCATCGTCGTTCCTGACCTTCATTTGGGTGAACTAGATGTTTCCATCTGAGTTGGTAGATGAACGACGATACTCAACATTGTCCACCGTCCTTATGACTATGTGGATAATCGACGAATGATTTGGTCCAACTGATCCTTCAAGCAAGACATTTGACATCAATCCGGACTCATAATTAGTATAATATAACTATTTTCATTTTTATTTATAAGATATAAAACTAACTTATTGATTAATGACAAACAGTTGTTCTGTATATGAATTGTATGCCTCAATGTTACAGTTTAGGGACTCCTTTATAGAAAAATAACATGAAAATAATCAAGCGCAAAAAAAATCACTCCCTCCATTTCTTTTGAAGTGATGTTTGAGTACGAACTTTGAATTTCTATTTAACTGTCGTTTTAACAGTTTAAGGGTACAATTTATCAATTATACTCTTTCTCAGTGTTACTCCTTTTCAATACAGCTGATTGACCATATAACTTTGAAAAATTCAAGTTTTTTTATAAATAAAATCTTTTTTTTTTTTGTTATGTGCAAATCTAAACTTCCATAAAACAAAATTTTGTTATCTTTAATAATGCAAATAAAATCTCCAACCCTTCCCTAATAACACATTTCACATAAGACAAAAAAATTACTTTTACAAATATAGGCAAATAAAATTCTCAATAGACTGACGCAATGTAAATATTTAACGGATTTCTAAGTATAATATTTTTTAATAAAAACATTATTTACTATTTTTAAACGCTTCAAAATATTAACAGATTATGAAAAATAACTCGTCACTATAAAAAAATCTTGCAACCCCCCGTAACCTACCTGGATTTCGTTTTTTCTAGGTAACATCATTCTCCAATTATTGTGTCATTGACTCTATATCTATATCTATGTTTCTTTATTGCTCAATTTTATGATATGATTCTGTTTGATGATTATGTTTTTCTCCATGTTTGATATTTTTATTATTGTGATTTGATTCACGCAGGTCACAACAATGTCTGTTTTCCAAATTCTCAAATCCCGGAAGGAAGGTTCTTCTCTGCTGCTTCATTTAGAGCAACTCCTCCTGTGCATCAATGCAACAAGCTTGCTCCCAAGATAGAAGGACACCCATGCTCCTGTGTAGGTATCAGTGATGCTTTATATAATGATGCCAGTCTTGTATTGATCGTGTTTCCTCTACTGGCTTCAAGTTTAATCCTTCCTATTCTCGCTAGAGAAATTTACATTCACAATATAGCCGAGCGATGGTGCGAGAAAGATGGCAAAGTAGAGAAGTTCGAACATAGGAAACGTTTAACTGGTTGTAATCTTCCCTTATTTGGTTGGCTAAGCCCCTTCCGTTAGGTTTAAGGTTTAGGGTTTAGCCCGAGGACACCAACCCAAAAGGAAATGCTCCAAGCACTTTCTTTTGCATTGATGCCTCTTTATCGTTACTAGTATCTTTGTTGGACAATATTCAATAACAAACGCGTGTGATAACACGGGTACTTTCCTCGTTAAAGTTAACGAAATCCTCTCGACTCAGTTTGTCCCTTCTTTCTATAAGCTTAGTGTGTCCTCTAAGCTTATTTCTATTACTTTTTTTTGTTGTCTTGATGCACTCTTGAGAAACATTGTAAACTCTTGGTAATGTTTTCTTCTTTTTCTTTTTTCAGCCATTCTGCGATGCTTTATATACAACTGCGAGTGTCTTATTCATTGTGTTTCCTCTATTGGCTTCAAGTTCAATGCTATCTACTTTGGCTAAAGACAAATTCTACCATGAGGCTGCGTACAATGAGTTTATGAGTGCATGCGAAAGAAGTGGGATACAATTATCCCATCAGCAATTCAAACAATTTAAATCCATGTATATTGCATTTCATCCACTCTAAACTTTAGTAAACAACCTTCTTATGTGTCAATGTTTTTTATTTTTCTAATAAAAACTAGGAAGATACTCGTGCCTCTGCACCGGTACTCGTTGGTGTTGACGATTTATTTCAGTTTGACATTTTTTTATATGTGACTTTACATATTCATGTCTTCTAGTTTTTATATCAATCAGTCATAAATCTTGGTTTCATGTTTCTTTTTTATATTTATCAATCACAAATCTTGGTTCCTTGTTTTATTTATCTGTAACAAATCTTAGTCTTTATGTATTTTTTTACTTATCAGTCACAAATCTTGATTAAATGTCTTCATTATATTTATTATTCAAAAAATCTTTATCCAACGTTTATCATTCACAAATCTTAGTCCCGTGCTCTTTCAAAAAAAAAAACTTGGTCTCGTGTTATTAAAATAAAAATCATGGATAACTTGTCCTATGTGGAATTAACTTTTAAGCAGTGACAACTTTTTTGTCAAAAAAAAAACCAGGGACAACTTATCACATGTATCCTTAAAATAAAATAAAAAACTTATTCCGTATAAAATTATTTTTAACTTTTTAACATTGACTTGTCTGATGTATAATAATGATTTTTAAAATATTAGCAGTGACAGCTCGTGAAGAATAATTATTTTAAAATTTACATCAGCAACGACTTGTCCAATGTATAATAATTATTTATCATCTTTTATCAGTGAATTTCGGAAACTGGTGATGCTGTGTATACACATTTCATATCCATAAAATACGATAAAGAACATGAAATTGTTCTTTCTTTCTATCTGCACTTTATGTTTGGAGAACCTGCAAATTTTGTGGCCTTGTGAATTGCGATCATGAACATGTTTCTATATACATTTTTACCTTCTCTAATTGCAGAATAATTTACTTAATTTTTAATGATTACTTGTTGTAATTTGTGATGTAAGTTAAACTTATTGCTGCTTTTACTATTTGATGAATGTGGTAAAAATAACACATAAATTTGCAGACACTATATCCTCATGTAAAAACATTCAACAGAATATAAATGCTTGCCTTAAATTTCTTTCTCGCAAACTTGATTGGCTAACACGACATAGGAGAAAGAAAATAAAACGCAATAGAGACAGTTTTATCACACCTGAGTATTGCAAAATAGAACCAGCAAGGAACAGGTCTTGAAGAAATCATAATTTAAAATCCAACCATGGAATGTCTCCATTCTCCATAGATTTTGTTAGCTGTACAATTTAACATTAAATGTATAAAGTGAGACAAATAAAAATATACTACTCGTCATCCTCGTCTTCGACATCTTCAGCAGCTCCAGCATCATCTCCAATGCCTTCAAGTAGTTGGTCAACATCCTCTCCCAACTCCAACAACCTAGCACTAAGTCTATCCACCTTGCTTTGTTCTTGCCCGAGGCATACAAGCAGATCATTCAGTTCACCTTCACTCTCCTTCAGAGCTTCTTCCCTTGCTTCAGCTTTTATTGCCTCCACGTCCGGGAATGTTGAGGGCCCTTCTCCCCTCAGTGCTTTCACCTCATTCTCCAGTTGGAGATTAGATTGCTCAAGGCTATTGTATGCATCGGACAGACTCTGTAGATCAGATTCCATCTTTCCAGCTAAATTCTGATACATAGTTGCCTCGGATTCAATTTTGGCTTTTTCTGCCTTAAGCATCTCCAACCTTTTAGATGCTTCTTGGAGATCTCTACGGAGTGTCTCTATTTGGACTCTGTCCATGCCTCCACTTACTCTTTTCTCAGACTGGAAACTACTACCTGTCTTAGCCAGGTCCTCGGCCAATGTACCATTTCGAATAACAAGATCCTGAGACGATGAAAATAAAAATAAAATAAATAATCGCTAAATCAAACACATATCATGAATAGTCAAACCATATTGATAAATTTGTTCAAGAGCACTGGCTCCTGCAGTTCTACACACTTCTTATTTTTCTATGAACTCTACATCACATTCATGTCAAAAAGAATTATAGATATTCTTGCTGATCAAACCTAAGGTACTATTATTAATCAGAAAACCATCAGAAACAAACCTAACTTGCTGCAAATCAACAAAGATGTAAGTTGACAGCAGTACGTCATAGTTAACACTTTACAAGAATTTTTTTGTAATCTTATGATGTACATATCATTTAAAAACAACTCCAAAATATCACCTTTCTTTTTTTGGTGGTGGTCGGGGTTTGAACCCCGGACCTTGCATATATTATGCATTGTCCCTACCAACTGAGCTAAGCTCACGAGGACACACCAAAATATCACATTACGTAAATGGCAATGTTAAAAAACTACGGGAACTAAATACTCTGAAATTTGAAGGTTGATTTTGGAACATCTACTCTCTACAATAGGGTAGACTACGCGAAAGGAACAGATTCATGACTTATCCTAGTATATATACTTTGAGAGGAATGGACAAGAACAAATAATACCTGTATCTCAGAGTGCTGCTTCTCAACAAAAACTTTCAGCCGCTTTATATATTCACCATCACTTTCGCCTCTCTTCTGCTCTATTTCTTCTGGCACTACTGTTACCTGGGTTTTTGGACGACTATAAACCTCCACAATCTGTTCTCTAATATTTGCCTCCAGTCTTTTCACAAAATTCACAAAGTAAGAATCCAAAATTGTAGTGAAAATTGGATCATCCGTATTTTTCTTTTCTGACAAATCATTTTCATCTACATCTTGAATATCTGCCATGCTAGCTGCTGAAGATCTTGAGAACGATCTATGTGTGAATGATGACCCTACGTTAGCGAAAACAAAACTCTTATGCATCTCATCAAATTTTAAGAAGTACGAACTAAGCCCAATTTTCTGACTTATTATATCAACAATGGCAAATGCATCTTTCCCGCTATCTGTGGATTTGTTATAGATCACACATTCACCCAACACAACTGCTGCAAAACCCCTTATACAAACTGTTTCTGACATATTTGATACTAGCTCAAGAAGATAAGTAAGGTGGGGTCGAGCATCAAGGAAGCAGTGCACTGCATTTGGGCAATCTGCTAGCCAGGTAACCAGCAATTTCAAAATAATAGCTTGAGCATATGAATTTCCTGATGGGTTAGACTTTCCATCTTTGGATTTCATTGAGGAGGCGAGGGCCAAATATTTCACCATTCGATGCATTAGTGGTTCTGCAGCTCCTAATGATTGCATGGGTGCCTCAATTTCAATTCGCAAAACCTGAAACATTTTTTATAAGATTTCTCTGAGCACCTAAATTTCACTTCTTCCTTTCCTTAATCTTACCATTCATACTATTATGTGTAAAATGTATGGGAAAAAATATCTAGTGCAAAATAAACCAATAGGTAAACACTGATGTGGCATGGCTAACCGCATAAAGAACTCTACTCCAAAAAAAGAGAGAAAGAAAAGACATAATTAAGAACTTAAAGGCATTACCATAAAATTCTGAATAACGCATACAAGAATTAAATTCATTTACAAAAGCAATAGTATGAATAGTTTATGATGTAAACCATACAAAAATAGCAAAAGTAACATTTGGGTTATCCTTCAAGTAAATGCATGAGAACATCAAAGAATATTACATTAAAAAATTATAAAAGTGAGAGTGAGAAAGATGAAAAGCGTGATGGTTTGAAGTAACTCATATACATGTAAGTAAAACTTGCACTAACAGAAGGCAGGACTAGATCTCTAGTGAGAGTATTTATTGATGCTAATAATATGCATTGTCGAATAGAAAATTTCAAACTTTATACACAGAAAATTACTCTAAATGTCCTCACTAGTGTATTACTTCCCCTTCAAGTTTATTTAATCTGATTACCTTTAATCAACAATTGTTGTTTAAACATAAGAAGTTTTAGACTTGCAATATTCCAGCAAAAATAAGTGCATCAGCATACAAGATATTGTACGCAAAAAGCCCAACTACCAACACAGGAAAAGCATTGGAGACACAAAATTTACCAAATGGTGTCACAAAATTCCCATTCAACTACACTGACAAATGGAAACAGAAAAGGGAAAATAAAGATAGATATGTTACATAGATCAAAGAGAACATGCTAGCAATACACCTATTAGCTTCTTTGAAGAAAGAAAAAAAAAGTACCTAACTAATTTCTTAATTTGAATAAGCTATTGCATGCAAGAGACATCAGCTTAAAGAAACAGGTTCCTTAAAATTAGAGAGTGGAGACAGTTTCCTTTTTTCTTTTCATTTGGAGTGAAAGCTTAAATTGGATGAGAAATAAATACTCATACAATAGAATGCCTTTCTATAGTAGAAATCTATAGTTCATAATATTATCATGTTAAAATTTAAGATGAATACATTGATTTTTATATGATAATTTTTTTGTTATAAAACAAATCATTTAAGCATAAAGTTAATCAGAATGTATTCTGTAGTCCTTATATTACATCTGCTAAAACTGGTTGTAAAATAAAGCTAAAAATGCAATGAAGCAGGGAATTATTAACATACCCTTTCCTTGCATTGGAGATTGTCCTTCAATATATGAGATAGAACACTAGCAGCTCTGCTACAAGTCTACATATTTAACATAACGTTAGCCAGATAATCAAAACAAATCTGAAATATGAAATACACACACACACATATACATAAAGAAGTATCACATACCTCAAGATCACCGTCATTTTCACCCAAAGTAAGACCGTGTAATAGCATGCTGAAAGAGAAACAAATAACGAAATTAAAGGTGAATGAAGATAGCATACTAACGGAAATGTTATGATTTAGGAAACAAACATGAACAAGAACTTGTTGTATAATAAATTTAAAATAACACATCATCAAAATATTATCAATAAGCACAGCATTAAAGCACAACCAACAAAACAAACCTTCCAAAAGACATATGAACATCCTCCTCATGGAATGAATGATTTATGGAATATGGTTGTGGAATTAGTGTAGACGCTAGCATTGCTTGGCCATCAGCATTTTTCTGATTTAGATAACGTTAATCAAGAAAGGAATGAGTTAAAAAAGAAACAGAAATTAAACACAGTCGAAAGCATTAATGTGCACTGTCATACCCCAATTTTTGACCTAAGACCCTACATTCATATGCCGTTTGACCCTGAATAGTCTTTGACTTTTCAAAGGAAATTTCGGCAGAGGTATTTTAGGAAATTTCGACAGAGGGGTATTTTAAAATACCTCATTTTTTGTTCCGATTCGGGCACTCTTCTCTCTTTATTTTTTATTTTTAGTTTTTTTTATTTTTAGTTAATTTCCATCTTTTATTTTCATCTTTTATTTTTATTTTTATCCTTTTGTTTTATTTTAGGTTATTTTATTTTAACTTTTTTATTATTTTATTTTCTTAAGAATAGGTCCAAAAATAAAATGTCCAAGGTCCAAAAAAATTTCAAGTTAAGTGTCAAATTTCACATTCCTCTTTCAAAATTCACCATTAAACACCATTCAATTCCCATCAAAAATCATTAAATCATTAAATCAGTTTTCCATTTTCATCAACCTCCTCACCTATAAATATAGCTCACATTCCACACACAAAAAGTTCTCTTGAGTTGTCAAAGAACTTTTCTCTCTTCTCCCTCATTTAGCTTGTGTTGACGAGCTATTCTTTTCTTCTCCCTCTTTTTTCTGTCCCTTCGGAAAAAGTCCGTTCGGAAAAGTCCCTTCGGAATTTTGCCCCTTCGGAATTTTGTCTCTTTGGTTGTCCCTTTCTTTTATTTTATTTTATTTATTCCGCTTTTATATATTCAAACAAAATGCAAAAAAAATTAGATTAGGTTAAGAGATTTTGTGGTGATCCAACGTCACTACGAAATTCTCACGCTTTTATTTTATTCCTACGTTGGTTTAGTTTTAGGTTTTACTTATTATCAAACAGAACAAAAAACATTCACATAATCCAAAATCACAAAAATGTTTTCATAATAAATCTTGATTTGTTTTATTTTCTTTCTTAATCAAATTTCAAATCAATTTTAATTCTACTTTTGAGTCATTTTTCTTTCAATATAAAAAATACAAATCAATTCTTATTTGCCACTTGGCTTTTATTTTAAACTTTTTCAAAACTAATAAAAAACACAAAATCAATCAAACGGTAATTTCTACCCCGAACTACGAGGTTTTGATCCCTCACGGGTACGTAGGCAAAGGACTTGTCCTTCCAAATCATAAAAAATGTAAATAAAATTAGTCTTTATTTTTTTATCACTTTAATTCCATTTCTTTTAAAGCAAGCAAGTTTATAGCACAAAACGTTAAATAAAACCAAAAGGTTCCCATAGAGTACTATGGATATTTAGGGTGCTAACAACTTCCCTAAATATAACTAACCCTCGAACCCTAAATCTTTAAAATGTGGTAATTTAGAACTTTTTTCCCTTTCTTTTGAAAAATTAAAAGGTCAGTCGTGAAATAAAATTAGTGAGTCTATGCTAACCAAATAGCTTGACCTCCGAAAAATGACGCGACATGTATTAACCAAATTTATCAGCTCTTAAATTATGTAATATGTATGATGACAATGAATGCTTTTTAAAAAAAAAAAAAGTAAATTACACTCCCCTCCTCTCTTATGTTAAAATATACACTCTCCTCCCTTGAAAAGTAAAATTTATACCCCCTCTCATATAAGATGCTTGAATTACATCCCCCTCCCTTGATAAATAAATATGGACTACACTTTAATCTATTTTAACATAAATAAATATTTTTATAATATATATTAATTTTGAATCACCATTTAAAAAATATAAATTGTTTCTTTATAATCTAAATGTCAATGACAATAAAATTAAAAT
>Ga0315915_1006924_pt1 | contig 13708 bp, 6 predicted proteins | sample MpolbnodulesMG_FD_207738 | JGI IMG/M metagenome (GOLD analysis project Ga0315915, IMG submission 207738) | Medicago polymorpha root nodule microbial communities from Los Angeles, California, United States - branched nodules | ecosystem: Host-associated > Plants > Roots > Nodule | place: USA... | reverse complement strand
ATACTACATTTATCCCTCAAAAAAGAAGTACTACATTTATCTAGAAATTAGATTGCTAAATTATAGTATTACCAACATGTCCTCGTGAGCTTAGATCAGTTGGTAAGGACAATGCATAATATATGCAAGGTCCGGGGTTCAAACCCCGGCCACCACAAAAAAAAAATAGTATTACCAACATAAAATATAAATAATTATTTTTACACAAAAAAAACAATTATTATACAAACAAACGTGAGCTTAGCTCAGTTGGTAGGGACAATACATAATATATGCAAAGGTCGTGGGTTCAAACCCCAGACACCACAAAAAAAAGGTCGTGGGTTCAAACCCCAGACACCACAAAAAAAATTATTATTAACAGAAATAAAAAGATCATTGATGACTACGTTATATTTATAGAAAAATGTTTAAAAATAGTATTTATAGAAAAATGTTTAAAAAATAGTATTTATAGAAATAATAATTGATTTTTTTATTTTAATGCAAAAAAGAAGAATTAATTATTTTTTGAGGGGTAGAAGAATACTAATACTCGTTAATAGGATGCAAAATTATAGCAGAATCAAATCGTCTCAATTATTATTAATCACATTGATATTTCTTCTGAATTTTTAATGCACATGAATATAATCAATAATAATATAATCAATTTGAAAATCTCAATTTTTTTTTGACAAAAATAAACGATATTCATTCATTTAAATTGATGGAGTACATCAATACAATACAAATCCAAATTCGCTAAAAACAAAAAGGATGAATCTGTGAACAAACTCACAGCATCCATGCTAATATCACAAAATGACAAAACACCTATGCCTACAAATATGACTAATATGACTATATTAAAGTCTCCGGATCTGCAACGTTGACGACGCCAAAGTCATTGTCATTGATCGGATCTGCACTTGCTCAAAGCTAATTTTTCAACCTGAATCAAATAAACACCGCACTAAGACGGGAAATCAAAAATACACCGCACAAAGACAGAAAATCAAAACAAACAGATTCGTTCAGAGACGACGAAATCACAAAAACAAACGAAAGGAAACAGAAAATATGTGAAATCACTTATTCAATTAGGATATAAGGAAAAACAACTCGGAGGGGTGATTTTTGGGTCAAAATAGACTCTAAATCACCCCTCTGACAAGAAGAAAAAGAAGAAAGGGATGACGGCTAGGGTTTGAGAAGGAGAGAAGAGAGAGAAGAGAAGAGAGATGGCAAATTTGAAAATCTCAATTGTTTTGCCAAAAGGGAAATATAATATATTTTTGGGTCATGATAACATATGCCTTTAGGACAAAGACACATATTAAAAGATTCCACAAATTTCCTTCAAAAAAAAAAATCCACAAATAATAAGTATTTATTAAAAAAATTAATTATCATAATTTTGAGAAATAAATTGACACAATTTCTAATACATAATTTATATTTTGGTATACTTACATTGCGTTGCATTCTTTTGGGAAAAAAGAAAGAGGGCTAATAAAGTCGGAAAGAAAGAAAACTAACAACATTAATCAACTAGAGGTAAGAATCTCGTTATATCAACAAGAAGAAGAGAATTAAGACGAGTTTGACACTGCTCAAGTCATAAATCATCAAAGTGAATTCATGATCGCACCCAATATTTACCAAAGCAATGGCACAAGAAAGTTTTAAGATAAGAGTGACACACTATGTCCTCCCAATCCCATTGTAAGCAATCGACCAATTTTCTAAACTAATCTCAAACCCACAACGGCACTCCCCACCTTGTCACTCTTCAAAGTGTTAGAAATGACTTCATGACCGACTTGTAACTTCACTTTCAAAAAACTATGTTCCAAAATTCTCCACAATTCAGCAATATAGGCATTTCACCGCCTCAAATTCTTAGAGAAGTCCCCAAATTTATTGCAGGTATTGAATATTTAAGTTGGATCATATGTTTTCGGTATTCCTATATCTTTCCCCAACTTTAGGATGAAAGAGGGCTTAAAACTCATAATTGATGATACATGAAGGATGGAAGCCAAAAGAAAGAATTCAAGATCGCGCAAACTCGCTTAACGCCCAAATTAGGAGCTAAGAACATATCTCGCTTAATAGTTGGAATTGCTCGTGGTGAAGAAAAGTGAAACCGCTTAGCGCTAATATGAACATATGAGCGATTTAACACTAACTCAGAACTATAAATAGAGAACTGTTTCATTTATTTGCCATTCTTGGTTATTTTGAAGAGAGATAATAGAGATCAGAGGGAGATAGAGAGAGATGATCAAGGTGGAATGCATTCAAGTTGGATCTTCATTAATTGGATGCAACTTTATATCTTCTTCATCTCTTTTGCAAAGCTTTAATGAGTATGAGTAGATAAATTCTATTTATGCTGGGATTAGGTGTAGTCAGTTGTGAATCATTTGTAAACTTTTGATTTGGCTGTTTATATACAATCTTGTTTCTTTTTATCAAGATTTAATTTTTTGTTCGTATTGCTTTTTCTGACGTAAAACTTAAAAATTGATATTTTGATTTAATAAGCGGTTGATAAAGACTTGTTAGACAAAGATAATATGATAAATTCACTTGAATAGTTGCTAGGAATATGGCTAGATTTACATTCACAAACCAAAATTGGATAATAATTCTATTGTCGAAAACAAAAATGTATGATGAGAGACAAGATATAATAAAAAACATAAAAGTTTATAATCAATCAAAGAAATACATAAGTGAAATAAATAATGCAATCTAATCGTGATACATTTTTTATCTTTGAAATTTCCAAAAGTTCTTTGTTCATTGTTTATGCAGACTAAACAATCTCAAAACCCTAAACCTAGTTGTGTCTAAAAAAACCCTAACCTAGAATCATATAATTTATTGAATTGAATGGTTGAAATTTACGCGAGTCTTTATAGATACAATAAAACCAATATATTGATTTCACACAGATCATCGAATGGCACCGTTGTAGGGGACTTGCGCTATAATATTTTTACTTTGTAGTGAATTTTGTTTTTCTATGCAATTTTACAATTTTATTTTATTTATATATACATTTGATTTAATTTCTTGTTGCTTTCTAACACTTAGTGTAGGTTTTTGATTTTCTTTTATCTATGTGAGGAAATGTTCTTGCTAATAAACTATTGTTTGACGGTGAAATTGAAAGAACAGTAAGGTGAAACAACAAGACAAGAAACAAGAAAAAACTTTCTAAACTTAGGCAACAACAAGGTGAATCTTCCAATTCCCAACACTTATGAAGTAACAATTATTGAGAACATGACTGAAAAAATGGAAATGGAGGCACTCCACCACCACATATCAAAAATAGTAAAAGAAAATGCATTCACCGGAGTGGACCATGAAGACCCCATCAACCACCTGGCAAAGTTTCTATGAGCTCGTCGGTTCATTAGGTACACCTAAAACAGAAGAAGGGCAAATATTAATTCATGAGATTTTTCCCATACTCTTTGATAGGAAAAGAAAATGGTTGATACCTAGACCAACTTGTAGCAATAACGAGCAACTAGAACACTCTTGAGGGCCACAAGCAAGATCATGAAGGCCACGAATTGTGTACAATTGTCATCTTTTCTCATTGTGCGTCTGAACTTTGAAACATTGTATGAAGCATGGGAAAGATATAAGTCTATGTTGAGAAAGTGCCTAAACCACAGATTTGACAATCTCACTTAAACCCACATCTTTAGAAGTGGCCTGCATCAACAATGTAAATTTATGCTTGATACTAAACTAGAAGGATATTTGATGTCTAAAAGCTTTGTTGACGCTCGAAAATTTTGAAACCATAGCTACAAATGATAAAGAAGGTGAATACAAAATAGATCCATCAGAAAATAAAAAATTAATTATTAAACTAGGACAATATATGTTATCCCAACCCAAAACAAATGATATAAGGATTTTTTTCCCCGTAAAAATATGATTTTTTTATTTTTTATCCTATCATAGGATTTTTTCTTTCATATGATTTTTTTATTTTTTTTCCCCTTAAAAACAAATAGGATTTTTTTTTTTATCCTATCATATTAGTTTTCAACTCAACTACGGTTTTGCTTTTTGGGATAAATATACTGTGCTTTTATTTTGAAGAAGGATAAAAATAGGGAAATGTTAAGAATGCTCTTTTAAAAACTTTAATATATTCAATGTATTGAAAATCAAAGTGTTTAACTTTTTTAAAAAAATATTTTTTTATTAATTTAAAATACTTAAAAAGTGCTTTGAAGCATCTTTTAAAAATCCATGTGAGCTTAATTTAATTGGTAGAGATATTGCATATTATATATAAAAGTAAAAGTTCAAATTTCTAACACCTCATTTCTCCACGTTTAAAATGTTTGAACTTCAACGACTTTGTTATTTGACTAAAGAAACATCTTTTAACAAAACCCTTACAAATATGATAAAGTTGCATAATTAATTTATCCTATTCAAGTGACTCACCAACCAGTAGACTAAGACAGCAATGCTTGTTTATCATATTAAAGTGTCGTGAATATCATTCAAATTAACCGAACCCAGAATCTATTATGAAAAAGAAAGAAAATATCTTATGGAGGAAGATGTAGTTGCCCAAAAAGAGAACACAGAAGGGATATAAAGGGAAAAAGAAAGGACAAAAAGGTAATTGAAAAAACAGCACTGGTCAGCAGAAGTTCATACCGTACATAATCCAGTACCGTGTCCCAATAGTTAATGTGTAAAGGACCTGTACAAAATCTTAATTCCAATTCCTTCAACAAAAAAAAAAATCTAAATTCCAAAAAATGAATTTTTTTAAAAATCCATTATTATTATACATTTTTAACTTACGAGGTTTTCAAAAGTAAAAATAAAATCTTTGTAAAAGAAAAAAGTAAAAAAAAAAAACTTTTAATAACAAAAGAATGTAAAAAACACTTTTTTTTTCAAGCTCTTATATGCACGGTTGGACCCCCATTGGGTCTATGTGGGGCTAAAGCTCCACACGATTTTTCCCATTTTTTTTATAATAGATAAAATACAACAGCAACACACTCACTTTCATTCTCTCAAACAAAAAAAAAAAACGCACTCACTTTCACTTTCTCTTTCTTTTTCTCTTCCTACGCGTCTCTTCTCTTCTCATCCTCTCTCTCAAATTTCAATCTCTCTCAACTAACAGCAGCGGCTCTTCATTCCCCTCCTTCTCAACTCTCACCTCTCACTCACTCCAAGGTAAGTCATTAATTCTCCAATTTCTCCTTCATTCTCCAATTGCTTGTTTTATGGTTTTAAAATTGGAAATTCGAAAATGGGATTGATGATTTGCTGCATAATTCATTCATTGTTTCGATTGTTTTATTTCCTCATTACGAAAACTAAATCTGTTTTGTTAGGGTTTTCTTTGTGGTAGAATCAAATGTTATATTTCTTATAATCTTGCTTCAATTTGGTGAACTTCATTTTCATTTACAACATTCTCAACGACAATAATTAGCAACAAGCATTTTTGGATTGCATAATATTTATTTTTATGGAATTGCCGAGTATTGGGTTGGGGTGCGAGTAAGGGTCTTTTTCTCATCATAATTGTATTGTTGGGGTGCAAGTAAATATTATTAAAAAAAACTTTAAATCATATGTTTATAATGTGTCTTTGATGTCAACACATTTGTATTCGAAAATTATATATTTTTCTTAAATTACATTTAAATTACTGAAATCTATTTAAGGATTGATCTCTTCCAACATATACCTTTTCTTATACGTTCCACGGAACTATCCAACACTTGCGTCAAATTGAATACATGTGTAAAAAAGAGTTTACACCTTTTTTTTTTCCTGCTAATAAACATGAGATTTGTTTTTTTTTAAAAAAAAAAAGCATGAGATTTGTTTTGAAATGAATTTCATACGCGTGTTTTTTCAATTTTTCGACGTAATTAATGAATTATATTTTTTACTATACATAGTAAATAATAATAACCTTAACCCTGCCATTGCAATTTCAATTTCAATTCAATCAAAGAATCAAAAACCCTCTTTTCTTCTATTCTCTTCTCTACTTTGCTTATCGCTTTCAACCTCACTCTCTCTCACCCACTCTCTCTCCGATTCCCGCCGGCGGGAAATAACCTCAATTCCGGTAACCCTTTCACCGGAATTTCAAACCCTTACAATTTTTTTTGTGATTACAACAATTTCAAAAAATAAGGGTTAGGTTAATCTATGGCGAACCCTTCTGGTACTGGTGGTAATCATCAAGAACAACATACTCAGGTGAATCCTTCTTCTTTTAACGGCAATTCCGTTCCTGAAACCTCTTCAGGTCTTGTTATGAACATGAAGCATAATCCTGGCATATCTCTTGATTGGTCCCCTGAAGAACAATCCATTCTCGAAGATGGACTCGCCAAGTATGTCAATTTTCTATTTTTATAAAATATTTATTTAATATGTATGGAATTATCATGATTTATGAGTTTATCTATATGTTTTGAATTTAATTTTTAGTTTGTTAGATGGAATTGTTGATTATATGAAACCCTATTAATTCAATTTAGGTTTTTGTTATCTATTTTTGTAGTTTAAGTCATGAATTTTTATTTAATTTTTTGTAGTTTATCTAGATGGAATTTTTAGTTCTATTTTTGCAGTTTAAGACTTTAGTCATGAGTTAGGGTTCATATTAAATAAAAAGTTTGTATTGTTAATCCTAATAACGGGGCCGGCCAACATATTTTGAGACCGAAAACGAACTTTTTTAGGGATAATTATTAAATTTTATAGTTTATCTAAGTGTAATTTTTAAGTTTAGTATAATTTTTGTTGTATATAATCACGGTGGTCGAACTTAACCAATTTATTGAAGTGGTTGAATTGATTAAATAATGTATTTACCTATAAGTATATATAAATCGACTATATTACTACCTAGGTCATTCGGTCGAGTTTAGTATAGAGGGCTTTTGGGTTGGATATGGGGTCGTGTGTTCGAGACTTGTAAGATGAATGAATGTCTATATATTATAAGTTTTTTTTTGGTTAGTAGCAAAGTGAATATAATTTTTTTGAAAAAACATCACATGCAGGATTCGATCCCGTGTTGTAGCTTACTAGGTTTATATAACCCAACCGCTCGGCCGCACAACAGCTGTTGTCATATTACAGAAATGTTAGTTAATATATAATATATAGAATTATGGGGCCTAAACTTAGGACTAAAAAATCATAAAAATTGGAGGTCTAAAGTCGTAGCTTGAGTAGCCTTAGGTTAGGGCCGGCTTTGCGTAGTAGTCAATAGCCGCCGCTGCGTTGCATAGCATATCAGTCTAAAACTTATTTGCTTTCTATTGGATTTGGATATTATTGAACTTCGATTGTTTTTTCGGTCAAGAAGAAATTAAAATAAGCAAATTAATCAGGGGAAGAAGAACCCCGATAATCATCCATCAACACGGAAACTAAAAGAGAAAAAGTAACATAACAAACATTCCAACAAAAGGCGATTTGGTGCCCCTAAGCAGATAACATATCAGCAACTTTATTAGCGTCATGAATGATAAGATGAAGAGAAGTTTTTCAATTCAGCAAATGCAACAAGGAGGTAAGCAACTTTAGGATAGGACCGAGGGGTGCGATAGATGTACGCCCTTTGTGAATAAGGAAGGGTACATCACTACGTCTAAGTTTTTGGGCAGTGGCAGAGCTTCAGATGTTTTAATGAGGGGCCCCATTTTTTATTAATTTACATATAATTTTTTCCACTAAAATATAAAGTTTGATACTGGTGTGTTGAAGTTTGTCCATTTAACTTTTGCTTGCAAACCAGCGCTCAGATCTGGCTCTTTGCAATATTATTATAGCATTTTTTTTGTTGTTAAAAGGTACATGTAAATAGCTAAAACACGCAGTGCGGGACTCGAACTCAGGTTACACAACTTGCAGCAGCACGACTTTACCGCTAGATCGCATCATTCACTTGTGATATAAATGCTTATTCACTTGTATAATAATTAGCTAAAATATGTATGTATATACCTATTAAAAATGAAGATTTTGGGATTTTGGGAAAGAGGCCATGGCCTTCCTATGTCCCTATAGAGATCCGCCACTGTCTTTGGGAAATCACTTCAGTCATTATCTTATAGCTTACATTACATAGAGCCACAGAGCGCAATTGACTAATCAGAAAAGGATCATCACATATGGGAGTTAAGAGTAAGTAGAGTTTGGTTTACCTCAGATGTTGGATTAGGAATGTCAGCAATTTTTAACAGGCCTGAATCTAGAATTACTAACAGAGGCCCAATAGTTTTTGAAGAAGATAGGGTGATAACCGTCAGGTCCAGGAGCTTCATAATGGCTCATACTCTTCAGTCTATGTCGTCTCGTCCATAATAACCGCACCTTCAAGCATGGGTTTAGCCTCTTTGTTAACTGGGGAAAAAGTTGTAGTAGTCACAAACTGGCCCGAATTGTTGAAAGAGCCAGTATACCAAACCAACTCTTATAAATGGATGGAACAGGACCTTTAAGCTTAGTCTTCATAGGTCCAACAGCCAGATTTTGTATATTCTTATATTTTTTTAGTTTTACTGTACTATTTCATAAAACTTCAATATTCTTTCCCTAAACTCTGATGTAGCGACTATAACATTTTAGGGGTTGGCCGCTACATACTACTATCTATCATTGATACATTGGTTTTAATGAACCAGCAAAAATACAGGCAGAGTCACAAATTCACGTAATTCATGAATCCCATCCAGCCCTTAGGTAGTGTAAATTGGACATATTGGCAACATTATTGAGCTAAGCTTTTAGAATCAGAGTGTCCAAATTGTAAATTTAGTTGGGATTTGGGTGTTCAGAAGAACATTATGAAAAACAAGTTCCTATTTTTTATTTATTTCTTCCATCATTGCTTACTTCTGTTCGCATCGAGTTTTATGAGAATCCTACGAATTATATGCAAATGAAGATAAATGGCAGTTTGAAATGGACTATAAATGAAATTTGCAGTTATGGTATTTACGTAATTCCTTGTATACACTATTTGATTTTTTTTTCCTGTACTTTAATTGAACAGTAAATTCATTCTGTTGTCATACTATTGAACATGTGCATTTTGATCAGTAATGTAGATCTGTAAAATTCAATAAGGTAGTAGTCAAATAAATTAATGAAAATTTCAAAATTTCCTTTGCAGGTATGCCTCAGAATCTAGCATAGCGCGCTATGCAAAGATAGCCCAACAGCTAAATAACAAGACAGTCCGGGATGTGGCGCTGCGAGTCAGGTGGATGAACGTAAGTTACATACCTGTTTGTTTCTGCCTTATGGCATTTATTTCAGTGTAAATGCTATAAAAATCTATGTCCCATGATTTTATACGGGTGCTGTTACATTAGGATTTAGAATTTTAGATGTTCGTTTACGAACATTGGTTATTAAACCGTTTGGGTCTTGTATCAACTAGGATCAGGGTCTAACTTATTGTGATCCTTATTCTAGATGTTTGTCCTCACAACCAAACCACTAGGATGTAACAACACAGACGGCCATCTCTTCATCTTAAAAAAAAAAATTGCAATAGATTTTTTCGATTTCGTTAGACATTTGATAGAGATCTTTAAGAGTAACCATTTTGTAATAGATATTTTATATTTGATAGTATTCATTCATTAAAATGGTGGAAGACACTTTGGTTCTGTTTGAAACCCTTCCCATACTTAATTCAACATATAAAATAAAGAAGCTCATTGTTATTGAGATTGCATAAACTCAGTTTTATCATGGCATGTTTGTTTTTCATTTCTTACAACTTATTATAATGGCGTGTTTGTTTTTCATTTGTTACAGAAGAAAGAAAATAGCAAGAGAAGGAAGGATGATCACAATTTGTCTCGAAAAAGTAAAGATAAAAAGGTACAGCTTCCATCTATTAAGCATTCTTACAATTATTATATTATAACTTTTGTTCATGTCTTGTTTCCTTATATGGATGGTTTTGGAGATGCTTTTTGTTGTCTTTATGTAATGTTAGGATATTGTTTGTGTTTGGTCCTATCTCTTTTGGTGCATGTTGCCTGGTGAATATTCTCTCTCATGTTCTCACGTTGTCACCCCTGCTTTAGACACATGAGTTTAGTTTGTCTTGAATTCCCTACTTCTATAGATCTGTAGTTAAAGCCAACTTGATTATCTTTTGATTGATGATGTATATCCTTATCCTTGTGTTATTATGTTGATTGAGGGCTGACCTCTGGACCCTTTCTTCCATAGATGTGTTATGACTTTGGAGTTTGGAGAAGCCCTCATTCAGAGTGCATATATTCCACCTAAAATTTTGACATATTTGACAAAGCACTATTGTGTCATTTATCAGCTTCAATAATTTTAACTAAGCTTTTCTTGGACATGTAAATGTTATCCTATATTTTCTAGATCTAGACATGTAAGAGTGTTTGATAATTAGATTATTTTGACTATCTTTTCTGATACCGGCCTCTAAAAGTTTCATTTTTAAATTTTAAGTAGTAAATGTCACCTGAAATTTTTGTGCAGACTTCAAGTTTTCTGTACATCATTTTCCTCTACATATCATTTCTCAGAGAATTTCATTATGATGGTTACTATTACTTTTCCTTTTGGAATAAACTGAACGTTGGGAAATTATCTAACTAGGAAGAATCTACTATGGCATTCTGTTTCCTCATTTCTTTTGATTTATTAAATAAGTAATAGTTTAGCATATATGGGCTAAAAGAAGTACCAGGAAATAAGGTGAAGTAGCACAATTGAAGAAAGATAATAGAATATTTGGGCATTTGTGAAGTGTTGGAAACTCTCAAGTTTTTTTTTTTTTTTTTGCTTCTCTTCAATGGGACTTTAGATGCTTATCAAAAGTCTATTTTTATTTTCAGGAACGAGTTTCTGATCCTGCAGCAAAATCATCTCATTTTGCTGCTCGTCCCAGTGTCCCTCCATATGCGCCACCAATGATTACTATGGACAATGATGATGGCATCCCTTATTCAGGTTAATCTCTATACCTTGTGAATTTTTTCCATACCTTTGGATGTTGTGGTTTGACAACATGACAATACAGTCTTGTATCTCTAATGGTCACTTCTTTCAGCTTTGAAATGTCTCATCTACTTGCATTTTTATAAATGATTTAACTTCTCTTATTATTTTTTTGGGACGACTCTTTTCATATTAGTTGTTTTTATCATCATCGTTTTGCAGCAATTGGAGGTCCCACTGCTGAGCTATTAGAGCAGAATGCACAGACCATGACCCAAATCTCTGCAAACCTTTCCTCTCTCCAGGTGTGTTGACAATATCTTCAGTCTATTTTTCCTTTTATGTACCGACTATACTGCTTGGGTGAAAAAGTCCGACTGATTATAAATGTATTTGTACTAATCCCTTAATCTTGATGGTAATTAATGTATATTTTCTTCAAATGTTTTTGCCAAACACAATTCAATAGCTGAAACAGTATTTATGGACACACCTTACTTCTGAAGTACACTTATATAACTTAAAGTACCAATGCATAGTGAATTGTCATTGCCTGATAGAGGCAGAATGAGAAAAAGATAATAACATTCCTAGAGATTAGGAACGCTTACAAAATTCAGGTAATCATATACTAGATATACCAAATATCAAACTAGTTGTCCTGTATATGTTTGTATGTACGCTGAAAATGTTCCCTTTGTGCATGTGTTGTTCAGTATATATCTTATAGTAGTTTAGTCAACAACCTGACATCATGTCTCTTGGGAGGTATTGAAACTGCATAGGTGCTTAAAGCAGTGATAATTTGCGATGTCTCTGCTTGATATTCTGAAAGTGGTGCTCTAATTTATCAATATGATTTCCACTGATAGGCCATTCTCTGTGGCTGTAAAACTGACCTATATTTTTTTTGTTATTTCTATCTTGTTTCCAGTTACAGGAAAACATCAACCTTTTGTGCCAAACTAGGGACAACATCATCAGAATTATGAATGAGTGAGTTTTACTGTTTTTTTTTCTTCTATATTTACTCTCTATAATTGTGCCAAACTGATTTACTCTCTATAATGCTAGCTAGGTAGCTAGTCCTTTCCTACTTTAACATAAAGTTAGAATTGTAACATGCTTGTTGCTTTAATCTCATTTGACACAATTGTAATATTTTTCTTTCCTCTTTATTTTTTCGACAGGATGAATGATTCACCAGCGGTGATGAAGCAAATGCCGCCTCTTCCAGTGAAGATGAATGAAGAGCTGTCCCGTTCCATACTCCCAGGAACACCTCTCCATCCTCAGTCATGATGTTTTTTTATTCATCGTTAACTGGCTTGCCTCTTCATTGTTTCTTTCTACAGTGGGACCAAAGATTTACTTATGGTAAAAAGAAGAAAGAATGAATAACTGTTGATAATCATCAAGTTTAATTAGTTTACATAATATTTTTTTTTTCCAGATGTTAGCTGCTATTGTTCCCTTGTTTTTGCTCTAACTTAGTAGTACAATAGGAATTATTTTATATTCATGGTATTTGATTAATTTAAAATTAAGCAATAAGAGCAATAAGTTGTAGCATAATTTTATTTCTCGTACAATAACAAATTTTATTATACATATATTGCATCAACTGGTACATATTTTTACCATGTTTGTTTTCCTCCTATCCAGTAATTGAAAATGGAATCGGTTGGGGTGCCACCATGGAAATGCCATAATTATATCATGCGCATAACATGAGTTTTTCCATCATGTTAATAAGGTGTACATGGTGTGGTGGATCTCTTTCTGGCCTAGTTTTATTACTTGTGGCACATTTTTCTTTTCACTCCGTTGAATTTTATCCTTTCTTTTCTAGTAACTGGTTGAATCTTCTATGCTTTTAAATGGTTTTTACACTCATTAATTTGCATGTTGGTTTTATGCTTGACATTAAACAGTTTTGTTGACAATTTGTCAATGCTGTTCTGTTGAGACAATTGTGTTGTCAATTTTTGTTTTCAAAATTGTTGGCGTTGTAAAAACATTATTAGTCTACTTGCATACGTTCATAGTTTCATACCATTTTACCACATCAGTCCTGATATATATGTTGATGCCTTTCGTATACATAATTGAGAGGTTTTACATAATCTGCCAATTATGTATACGGAAGACATCAACATATCTATCATGATTATTTGTCTGATTTATGTTCAGGACATTGATTTAGGTTTCAAGAACTATTTTGAACAGATTTGGTGATTTTATTTTAACGATTATTACAAGATTAAACGCAACATCTCGCAATAATTTTTAGAAATAGTTTCTAATAACTTTTAAGAGGTTTTAGAAATTATTTTGAGAGGTTTTATAATTGATTTTTGTTATTTAAAATTTAAGTGCCTAAATCAGAGACAACTTTTACATGATTTTTGAAGATGCAACTAAAAGTTTGATTTATCTTAATTGACCTTAAATCTTTACGTGGCTTAGGAATTTGTCGGGCTAAGAGGTGGGGTTTTGTTTGAAAAAAAATCTTACGTTAGAGAAGATTTCTCATGACGTGTCATTTTCAGTTTTTTGACAGGAGTGTCAATGTCATTTTGATCATCTTGCTACTTTAGCATACATAGTTTGATGAGATTTACTTTTTCCAACCTAAACCTTTCCTCGTGTGTCCTATTTTTTTTTAAAATTATCCTCGGGATAATCT
>Ga0315915_1006922_pt1 | contig 13710 bp, 10 predicted proteins | sample MpolbnodulesMG_FD_207738 | JGI IMG/M metagenome (GOLD analysis project Ga0315915, IMG submission 207738) | Medicago polymorpha root nodule microbial communities from Los Angeles, California, United States - branched nodules | ecosystem: Host-associated > Plants > Roots > Nodule | place: USA... | reverse complement strand
TGCAAAACTCAAAGGATTAATAAAACACAAAATACAAAAAACGAACTGCTTAGTTTGCAGATGTTCCAATACATAGATAAAATTCAAAACTACTTAATTAAACAGACAAAACAACAATGATGCCATGTCAACCTAAAATTACATGATACCAATGTATCCCTGAGAACAACAACCAGAAACAGGTATCAAACCAAGGATAACACCTAAAGCATGGCCTACCAGCGTATACACCTGCATCACTGCCAGCAGCAAAAACATACAGCAATAGGGAGCACATCATAAGAGTAATAAATCCCTATTAAAAAGTTTGTTACGGATTGATAGCATATATTTTGTATTAAATCCCTATTAAAAAGTTATGGATTTAATACAAAATATATTTTTCTCAACAATCACAACGTGAAATATATTATAATTGAAACTTCATTTCAACATCACATGAGTAATGACAATATTAAGGGTTAAATATGGGGGCCACTGCAAATTTTATAGGGACTAAAACATGCAATCTTATTTTGGAGCATTTCGTTGTAAATTACATTCTATGTAACATTTGTATTTTTACCTTTCTCATCAATTAATAGAATCCTTAACCCTTTTCTTGAAGTAACTCTAGACATGAGAACATATAATTATCCATGAAAACATTTGTATTTATACCCTTTGTCTGGAGCCAATTTAATACCGTGAAAAATAGCAAGAAGTTCAGCTGTGATAATGGTGCAACCTCCCAACCTCACTGAAAATGCTAAGATAAACTCTCCATCAGAATTTCGGATAACTCCGCCACAACTCGCACTTAAACCACCTTGATTCACAACACCATCACATTTTAATTTCACCCAATTTAAAGGTGGGCAGACCCAAGAATTATCTGATTCCGTGAACTCGGTATCTGGAGGAGAATGAGAATTTTTCAACGTACTCACTTCCACTAATTCATGTGTTCTGCGACATAACTGATTCACCAACTCACTGATTGAATCATGTGTGTTTTCAAACACAATCATGTTCCTAGCTTTTCAAACACAATCTAATGTCACCAAAAATTTGATTCTCCACTCACATAATTTATCAAGCACGTTAGTTTCTATCCGCTCAACTATGTTGCCTTGGATAAAACTATTTAAATTCTTGCTCCTGCCAAAGTTTCATAACAAATTGGTAGTCACGGAAAATGTGTAAAGAGGATTCAATATCAACATTACAAATTGGGCAAGTCAATCCTCTTCTCATGCATTCAAAGTTAGTCAGAATAGCACCTCTCACTATACGCCAAAGAAAACATCTCAACCACTCTGGAATTTTAGCTCTCCAAATAACCGGAAAAACATTCATGTTCATCACAAATTGTTGATTAATTAGAGAAGCATGAGAGGAAGCATTAGAAAACATGCCATCACTGTTCAACTTCCAAACCACTTTTTCTTCAGCATTAATTTGAGCAGGATCTGCCAAAGTGATATTGTTACCAACATTCATGGACATTATTTGGCTACATGTATATCCAATCTTTTTCTATTATCTAGCCGCTAGTTTCAGTTGACTCTTTTATCAACATTCATAGTGAAACACTACAGTGCAAGTTACTATCAAAGACAACATTGAAGATAGGACACAACAACCAATTATTCAAGCACATAATATTTTTAGCTAGAAATTGTCAAAAACTCATGTGGTCTGAATTTAGGTAAAATATCATCATCTTCATAATAAACATGCATACTCCATAAATAAACAAAAAATACAAAACGAAATTAGAACTTACTATACATTATTACGCGAACAATTTGAATTTGTAGAAGTGATATAACTTGAAGTGTCCCAAGATATTGTTAGATCCTCTATTAGCATTTTTTTTTTTATGGAATACTCTATTGACATCTGTGAGCCAATAAAATGATAACATACTTCATATCACATGAAAATTGTACCACACAAACCGTTGTGTAACCAAAAAAAATCACAAAAGTATATACTTTAAAGTATAGCATCCATATCCTTGTAAAAAATTTAAAACCTGCATTATGTAGCAATGCACATGCAGATCAAAACAGAGAAGGGAATAAAACCACTCTGCCGCAGATGGATCACGCGGAGACTGATCAAAACCCAGGAACATAATGCATGCCTCTATGCTGTCGCTGCAGTATTGTACCATCAGAAAACTTTGTTGCACAAACAGTTCACATGTTGAAAAATCTTCAAATTATGCAGAAAACTATTTATACATGTCCATTAGGAAGCATAAGATTATAAATTTATCACTGCCATCACCATTATAATGGAAATCTACACATTTTATTATTAACTTGAAAACGTGGTAATGATAAAATGAGTTTGCTAAAAGCATACAAACTAATATCATTTTTAGCACTTCATAGGGAGCTATGGGAGTTAATTAGTAGTAGTGCTGACACCAGTAATCAAATCTCCGTATTCATTTTCAAAAATGGCCCAGAGGTAAAACAAAAACAATAATCAACCTTTCAATTGCTATTCTTATGAAGGCAGCAACTCACTCAAATCAGAATTTGAAAATGAGTGTAAACAATTACATGTCATATTGCTCCAGTCACCAAATCTAAATTGCGTTGAGTGCAGAAAGCTTCATAAGAAGCTTTTCTACTACTTTAGAGCTGAGCAAAACACGAATTGAGCAAAACACAAAAAATTAGGTTTAGGGTTATGCAATTAGGTTAACATTGTACTCTAGGATTAGATATAAAGGATTACAAAATCAGTTCACAAATCTAAACCTTTTGAACACCATAAATTGGAACCAATAACGACTAAAATTTACTACAACGATACGACAATGCAGCAATTTGATATAACGATAGTTGATCCCTCTGGCGATTAGGCAAGTAAAACTTGCATACTTAATATACACGAGACTTGTATCTTTTACATTCAATCATTATCCCCATCATATGAACTAAAACATTCCAGCCAGATCACATACACACACTAAAAAGTTCACTACAACAAAAGAACAAATCAACACAACATCATACATCATTTTAAACCATATAATATAAGAGGATTGGTCGCAAAATTTACTGAAAACAACTTAATTCACCACATCTTAGGGAATCAACTCAAAATCTGAAAAATAATAACAGAAACATAAAACTTAAATCAACATAACCGAATATAAATTCTCATGATAGTACTAAATTTCAAAAATACAAAATAAAACATTAGTCTCAGATTCAATATCAAAAATACTAAAAACATGATAAATCAAAACACTTTCCAACAAAAACAACTCAAAACCTGAGCTTGGTAAAGAACCACCTATTCTTCCCAGTCTTAAACCTCTCCTCGAACCTCTTCTTGGCCTCCTTCAAAGCAGTCACCTTCTTATCCTTACTCTGAAGAACATCAGCAGTAACAACCTCCTTCAAATCAACATCCAAAGTGTAACGAGTCGGCATCAGATGCTGGTAGTTGACGAGTTTCACGAAGGCCTTCACACGTGATTTCTTCGCGGTTTTCTTTGCTGAATCCTTCTTGACAACCTTAGCTGGATACTTCTTGATCCCTGCAACAAGACAATGGCCGTAAGCACGGTCACGGGTTCCGTCGTCGAAATTCTTCACGATGACGGCTTTCTTGCCGGCGTAGCGTCCTTGGAGGACGATAACGGCCTTGTTTGGTTTCAGAAACTTCACCATTTTTTTGGGTTTGAGATTTCGCAAGTTTCTACACGCCGCGTTCAGGTAGAAAGAAAAACTGATGCTGCGCTATGATGTATAAAAAATGGCCGAAACCCTAGATTGTAGTTGTTTGGGCTGAGGTGGGTTTTGGTTTCATTTGGGCTGACATGGTTTGATGGTTTGGGTTCTCATATTTCACCTATTACTTCTACTACCTCCATTTCAAGAATATCACTTCAATATTTTTTCCTTTTCAATTATACTACTTTAATTTGTATACACCGACGTTGTATAAATTGTATTGGAGGAGGGTTTTTTGGGGGTTTTGGAGGGCTTATATGAATTCTTCAAATTTAATTTATGTTATTATATTATTTTTAAAATTAAAAATATAGTAATCATATGCATTAATTTATCATTCTCTAAAAAAACTACTATTTTAAAAAAAATATATCCTCCATTTTTCCTCATATTTTCCATCCCTCAAAGCCTTCTATTTCCCTCCCCTCCAAACTCGCAAACAAAACCTAAGTATCTGTTATGCATGAATCATTAATATCATTCTATAAATTATGATATATGTACAAAATTTCAATGTGATATTTCCGAAGATTTCAATATCATAAAGCTTGATTTTGATTCAACCGTAAAAATATGTACAATGGCTTTTAATTTTTTAATAAATTTTCAACATCAAGATCATCAAAACTATTATGTGTTAGATGAGTTTGAAGATGTTTGCAATATAATTCTAATTTATTATCAAAGAATGGTTTAAGCTTTCTCAATATTAAACAAAAATCTAAAAGTAATATAATATGTGCTATAATATTAAAACTTTTCTATTGCATCACTCAATTATTTAATCTACAATGCATTAAAAATAATTAAACACACTATTTCTCAATACACTCATGTTTGTTGTGTGCATTAATATGAATTTTTATGGCAACTGTGACATAACTTTATTATTTTTTGGACGGTTCTCTTTGCACACCTTGTGCGAGATGAACCAGCTATGGTATTGAATTCCATTTTAACTTGTTAAAAAAGAAATGAATTTTTATCATAGATTTTTTCTAAGAATTTAACATTTTTGAACAAATACACATTCAATCTCTATTTCATTTAAAATCTTCCCAGCACTAATTATAATATTAGCAAATTCAAATTATCTCTTTTTCCAAATACTTAAAAAAAAAAATTTACTAAATATATAGCTACATTTCCCTTCAAAAAAAAATATAGCTACATTTATGCATGTATTTGTTATAAACTTTTGCTAAAATGTCCGCAAAAGATTGAATTATACAAGATCCCTTAAAATAAAAAATTGATGACTACCAAAATAGAAAGATAATGAGACAAATAAATGAAAAAAATGATCGATTAATAAAGATTTACACAATGAGACTTTTTTTTTATTGATGATCCAACACACTGAGCAAAAAAATATTATAGAAAGTTAAAAAGATTAAGATATATTATTTGTTTCATACGGTGGATTAATAAAGACTTGCACAATGAGACTTCTTTCATATGGTTGATTTTTTTTTTTTTATGTTATTTTGTTTGGATACTTTTAAATTTTTGTGCAGACTATGGTGCTAATAATTTTTAGTTTTAAAAAGTTGGATATACATTATTCAAAAAATGTTGGATATACATTTAAGATTCGGTATTATCTCCCCAATTCTCATGAGAAAAAGACTCTAGTAATCTCAAGTTTAGTTTGGACGTAAATAACGCCTGTCACATATTATTCGAATTAAATATCAAATTTGGATACTCTTGATAAAAAAAAATTAATTAAATAAAGGATAAAAATAAAATTAACATAGAATTAATTTTGAATAAAAAAATCAATGTTGATTAAATAAATCATACACAATTGATTCTTCCTCATTCTCATGTTTTAAATATGATTCTTAGAGTCATACATATCAACCGCCAAGAATACCACCAACTACCTGCATGATTTTCCCTTATTTTCATCCATTACATACGACTCTTAGAATCATTAACGTCATATGAGAATAAATATTATATAAGTTAGATATACAACATGATTGTAAATGCTAACTCATATTACATTTATGTATCATATATCTATTATATACAAGATACATGAATTTTTAATAAAAATAATTGTATTAAAATTTGTAATGTTATTTTGGACAAATTAGAAATTTAATTTGTTACCACTTTGAACTTGGACTATAAACATCGTCAATATTAATTATTTATTTGGTTTCTTATGACCCTTTTTCACGTATGCATTTAAATAAATGACACTTGTACAAATGAACGAGTACCTTGCCAGTACTATAATAAAAAAATAGTATCATGTAACTATTTGAAATTTTTTAATCTTTTTAGATGAAGCTTGATTTATTTTGCAATAAAAACTAATTATATGTCAAATACATTTTTTTTTTAATGAAACACAAACAATAAAAAATTCATTTTTACAAATGTCCAATTATTGAAAAGAAATGGAAGATAAAATTGATTAAATTAAAAAAAAAATCACACCTCTAAATATTAGTTGTTGTGAATGACTTTGTACAAAAAAAAAAATTAATGATGAACTTTAAGTCAAAAAGTCTAAAACTTTAAATATTGTGGTGAGTGGATAAGTGTAAATTAGTAGACCTAGTTAGTTAGTTAGTTTTTTTTTTTTGTCAAACACCTAGTTAGTTTTATGTGGTGGAAAAATATATAATATAACAAAATTGTTTTCTTGTGGGGCTTATCCTAAGTAATTTTTAATTTTTTTGTTAAAAGTAACTTGTTGTATTTTTTTTTAAAGTAACTAGTGAAATAAATATATAAATTCTACTGCTGCTCCCCCTTTCTGACCATTTCAAGATCCCGCTGAGGTTGGCCTCGAAGAGCATTGAACCAATTGGTGGTGATTGATATGATTACGACATTCTGCTTGTATCGGTTGGAAATCCTGTCCCAGAAAATGATTCCTAGAACATGAGAAGTCATTCCATAATAACGAATACTATGACCCATTTTATGATACTACCATACATAACATAACATACATTAAAAAAAACTCACTCCAACCAAAGAGTATCCTCTTAGTAACATCATTTTTTTAAGGGCTTGATAGTTACATCATTATCAAATAAAAGTAACAAATTCAAAAAAAAATAAAATTGAGTTACCAAAATTTGAAAACCAGGTAAATACATCTCTAAACATTATGTTTAGCTTTGCCTCTTTACCTTTAACCAGGTAACAGACATAAAAAAAACAAATAAGTTTTCATTTTAACACGCATCACCAAAATAATAGTAATGAATGCAACAAGGAATTCCAATGGTGAGATTGGACATGTCAAAACTGAAATATAAGAGGTTAGTCTCCCATTATACATACATCAAACCATTCAAAATCAATTCACAAAATCGCGTCAAACAAGTTAATTAATTCAATCGCTGGAATTCAGATTACTCTAAAACACATGAATATGAAATTAAATACTACAACAGAGCATTATCAATTTGGGTATGTTACCCCCATGATTATAATAGACGCTGTTCAACCTTTACAACCAACTCTAAAAACCTATTCACCAAAATTGCTACAAGCTACAAACAAGCTAACTAATCCTATCGGATGAATTCAAATGACTCAATCAGATGAATGACCAAAACCCAAAAATCACTGTAATCAATTGCAGATCATGGAAAATAAGTTTGTTCAAATTATAGTATGCAACACACCACTACAGACCTATTTGACAGCATTTTGCAATAGTAGTGTGTTGAAAGACAACAACGATTTGTTCAAATTCCACAATTTAACATCACTGTAAAAATTTACTACAGCAAAAGAGCATCATTAATGTAGCATTATCATGCAACAACAACAATGGATATATTAGAGAGTGGTATCCTTTTACATCCAATGCTTCAAAACCATTTCATCAAATTTGTTTCAAACAATATAATTAATCCTACGATGTGAATTCATATTATTCTAACTCACACAAGTATCCAACAAAATTACCCACAATGAAAGAGTGTCGTAGCATCATCAAACTTTGACATGTCAATCTGTACGTATATCACAGACCAGTATCTTTTTACCTCAACCCTTAAATAAACCAATTCACCAAATACACTCAAAACAAGCTAAATCCAAAACACGGTATCATTATATATCACCATATAACAGTAACACCAAATCCATTATCCAAAATACAAACCTATTGAACATAATTTTGTACTAAAAGCAAAATTGGAACACAATAGCAATTTGTTCAAATAATGCTATGCTTGAGCATATACTAAGATCGTACTTAAACAAACTAAAATCTACTACAGCAAAAGTGCGTCGATAATGTAGCACATTGATATAACAACAGATGATTCCTCTGGTGATTAGACATGTATACTTATTACAGAAAACACTTGTCTCTTTGTACATTCAATTATTTCAAACAAATTCCTGAAAATTGCTTCAAACGCGTTAATTATCCTTATCATATGAACTAAAATTCAATGCAGCTAGATCACATGAATATCCAAACCAACACACTAAAAAGCTCACAACAAAAAACATCATACATCATTGATCTCAACCATTCAAAATTCACCAAATTTACTCGAAACAAATTAATCAACCCCATCTTAGGGATTCAGCTCAAAATCCCGTAAACAATGACACAAACATAAAAATTAAATCATCAAAACGCAATATTATAAATTCTCATCATAGTACTAAAATTTCCAAAATAAAACATTGTTTGGCTTCAAGAATTTCACCATTGTTGCGGCTTCTCTGTTTCTTTCTCTTGCTGGCGCCGTTCAACTGAAAACCCAAGGTTTGCAGTGACCTTATAAATAAAATGAATAGGTATGATATGAGTTTGGGTTTGGGTTCATTTGGGCCCAACCTTGTTATCATTTTTTAAAGTTTTATTTGCCTCTTGATTCTACTACAACTACACGTTACCTTATTTTGTAATCCAATTATACTAATATTAATACAATCTTATTAATATTGGTGTTAAATATATTTTTAGTGTCCCTTTTGTCAATATATATATATATATATATATTTAGCGTCCATGTGATCATAGTTCAGTTGGTATGAACATTACATTATATATGTAAAGGCCGAGGTTAAATATATTCACTTCCATTACATAATATGAATTTTGCTACAACAACAGAGCGTTATCGAATTTGGGTATGTTAAAACACCATGATTATAATAGAAACCGTAAACCTTTACAACCAACTCTCTTAAACCTATTCACCAAATTTGCAACAAACAAGTTACTAATCTTATCAAAGAAATTCAAATGACTCAAAATCAGATGAATGACCAAAACACAAAAATCACTAATAAATTGCAGATAGCGGAAAACAACAGTTTGTTCAAAGTATAGTATGCAACACAACACTACAGACCCATTTAACAGCATTTTGTACTTGTAGTGTATTGCAAGACAACCGTAATTTGTTCAAATTCCACAATTTGACATCACTGTAAAAATTTACTGCAACAAAAGAGCACCATTAATTTAGCATTATCATGCAACAACAACAATTAGAGAGTGGTTTCCTTTTACATCCAATATTTCAAACTATTTCATCAAATTAATTAATCCGATTGAGTTAGTTCAAATTATTCTAAACCACAGCAGTATCCAACAAAATTCACCAAAACAAAAGAGTGACATCAAAGTAGAACTATATTGCAGACTAGTATCTTTTAACCTCAACCCTTAAATAAATCAATTCACCAAATACACTCGAAACAAGTTAATTAACCCATTTTAGGATTCAAATCACGCAAATAAATAATATTCACATACATAAAAATAAATCCAAAACACTGTACCATTATAAAATTACCAAATTACCAGATAACAGTAACGCCATATCTATTAACCAGAATCCAAAACCAGTTCATAAATTCAAACCTATTGAACAACATTTTGTACTAAAAGCAAATTAGAACACGACATCAATTTGTTCATAAAATGCTAAGCTAGAACATATACTCACACCGTATTTGAACACAATAAAGTTTACTACAACAAAAGAGTGAGGTCAATGTAGCATATGATATAACAACAGATGATTCCTCTGGTTAGTAGACATGTCAACACATGTAGACTTATTATACAAGAGACTTGTCTCTCTTAAATTCAATCATATAAACAAATTCTCAAAAATTGCTTCAAACTTGTTAATTATCCCTATCATATGAACTAATAATCAATACAGCCAGATCACATGAATATCCAACAAACACTAAAAAGTTAACTACAACAAAAGATCATCATCAATGTAACATCATATATCATTTCAAACCATATAACATCTGACGGATTCACAAAATATATCTCAACCATTCAAAATTCGCCAAATTTACTCAAAACAAATTAATTAACCCATTTTAGAGATTCAGCTAAAATCACGAAAATAATAACCCAAACATAAAAATGTAATCAACAAAACCCAATATAAATATAAATTCTCATGATAGTACTAAATTTAGAAAATATAAAATCAAACATTAGTCTCAGATTCAATATCCAAAATACTAAAAACACAATAAATCAATCAAAAACAAAACAGTTTCCAACAAACAGCTCAAAACCTGAGCTTGGTAAAGAACCACCTATTCTTCCCGGTCTTAAACCTCTCCTCGAACCTCTTATTCGCCTCCTTCAAAACAGTCACCTTCTTATCCTTACTCTGAAGAACATCACTAGTAACAACCTCCTTCAAATCAACATCAAGAGTGTAACGAGTTGGCGTCAGATGCTGGTAGTTCACAAGTTTCACGTAAGCCTTCACACGTGTTTTCTTCGCTGAATCCTTCTTTATAACCTTAGCTGGATACTTCTTGATCCCTGCAACAAGACAATGGCCGTAAGCACGTTCACGGGTTCCGTCGTCGAAATTCTTCACATGACGGCTTTCTTCTCGGCATAGCGTCCTTGAAGGACGATGACGGCTTTGTTTGGCTTCAAGAATTTCACCATTGTTGCGGCTTCTTCATTTCTTTCTCTTGCTGGCGCCGTTCAACTGAAAACCCTAGGTTTGTAGTGACCTTATAAATGAAATGAATAGGTATGATATAGGTTTGGGTTCATTTGGGCCCAACATTGTTTTCATTTTTTAATGTTTTATTTGCACCTTGATTCTACTACAACTACACGTTACCTTTTTTTGTAATCCAATTATACTAATATTAATACAATCTTATTAATATTGGTGTTAAATATATTTTTAGTGTCCCTTTTGTCAATATATATATATATATATATATAGCGTCCATGTGATCATAGTTCAGTTGGTATGAACATTACATTATATATGTAAAGCCCAAGGTTAAATATATTCACTTCCATTTTTAGCTCATCTAAAATATTTGTACGAATAGTCTCTATTTTTTTACAAATTTTCATGTTGCATATTTCAAATGACTTTTTCTATGACTTTTTTCTATGGCATGTTGTTTGGCCTTTTTATTTAAATAAACTCTTAAAAAAGTCTTAGCATTCATTGTTTGATAAAAAAAAATAAAAATGGTCAGCCTGACGTAGTCTAGATCGGTTTATTGTATTCTATCCTTTACTTGTGGATTCCACTTGTAAATTTACTCATGCTTTTAGTTTTTACTTTTTATTGAGTGTCGCATAAATTAGCCACAATTCTTCAAAGATAACTTAGACCTTACTTTATTTCAAATATAAGAGAATTTTAGCTAGTGAACAAAAATATGAGGCTAGTTTTATTTGAATAAATGCCAATATGGTGATTATATTTCAGCCTAATCCCCAATTTTTTTTTATAACACCATGTATTGTTGATATTATCGAAAATGTCCTCGGAAACTTAGCTTAGTTGGTATAGAAAATGCATAATTTATATACAAGATTGAGGTTCAAACCCCGGCCACCACCAAAATATATTATCAAAAATGAAACTAGTCTTTATCAATTAAAAAGTATAATGAAAATTATATTAAATTATTCTACAATGATTGAAGCGCTCATCCAACACTTACTACAGCTTATCTACCACCATATCTCGAGCATGTCTGGAATCCATGCAATTATCATTGATATATCAATGTTAGATGTAAGTAGAGATGTAAACTAGTACATTTAAATAAAATATCTAGGCAAGTTGAGAGCCTCAATAACAATTGTTACCACAATGCTCTAAAAAAAATTGGTACCACAACGACTGATGGGTGAGAATGAAATTAATGTAAGAAATAGTTTACCTAGTTTATATATCCCTTCTCATTCCTCCTAAAATAATTGAATTATGGAGAAGGAAAGAGATCACTCCATTTCTTTATGGTCGACTTGAGATTTTTGATACATTGGACAAATGAATAGTGCATTCATAATTGTACTGCTAGAACTGTTTTTTCTGTACATTTTTTATAATCAAATTTTTAAAAAATTATTTCGCTAGAAATCAAATAATGAATATTTGATATTTTTTTTTAACATAGCATGATTGAAAATAAGATTTCAATAATTTGAATTTAAAAACTGTTTGTAAGTAGTAGATACGATGGTACAAAAAAAAAATCCTTAAAAAAAGTTACTCGGTAAAGTATGCATGCAATAGGAAAACAGTGTAATAAATTTAGTTTGACAAAAAAATGTAATATATTCAAAAATCTCAATATCATAAAGCTTAATTTTGATTTAACCGTTAAAATGATCAACATAACTATTATGTTTCGATATGTTTTAGGATGTTTGTAATATAATTGTAACTTCACTAGTTGTGATTTCTTAGCAATGTATTTGGTCAGTTTAACACTAAATCTTTTTTATACAAGCCTTTTAGCCTTGCTATGATAAGATGGGAAGCTGAAAGGTTCCAATGGTCTCATAAAGAGATTGATCTTGAATTGGTTCCCACCCAAGTAGTTAAACAAAACTTCCTCATTTTTCCCAAACCACCAGTGATCAAAGGCCGATTGACAGATTGATTGAACCTGATCCGATGAACGTTACCACGCGGAACGATTAAATCTCAAAACTCAAGCAGCTTATCCTTAAATTTCTTCACATATTTAGGGTCTACCTCACCAAACTCCTGACAAAATCACATCAACGAATTTAATTATACATCGCCTCTAGAACAAACCTATACATGTACGATTCATCACAAAAGTACACAACCGAAAACTCGATTATTAACCGTCACTAAACACCCTTTATGCCTATAATATAATTGTCTTACCAATCAAACTATCGATATTCACACCATTATTCAAACAACAAACACCTTGCATGTACAATTCATCACAAAAGTACGCAGCCCAAAACTCGATTATTAACTTTATTTATTCTCCTATATATAGATCGTTACAAAACTTGGGTATCTTTTCTGAGCCTACAATGTTTCAGCATGATTTGGTGGTTTTGTACGCAAAACTTATAAACTGTGTTGGCAATGGCAGCATCAAGAAGGGAAAGTAATGCATAACTAACATGTTATAGGATTCATCCATATCCCTACTGATATGGATTCATGATCTTTAAGGTTGTGCTCTATGGGTTATAATTTGTATGGTGCGTAAAAAGGCTTATGATGGTGTCTAAGGTTGTGCAGTGTCATAGAGAGACTATTCAACCAATAAAGGTATATGTAGATGCAATGAAATTTTGAGTTCCACTCTGGACGGTGTAAGTATTGTAAACTAAGGTGTTGTTTGTATCTTTTGGAATCTAATCTAAAATGGAATTATTTTATACTAGCAAATATGCAAAATTTCCAAGACTATATTCATCTTATTACTATGATGATGATCATATAGGAGTTTTGTTCATTAGTGATATTCTTATGGACATGTTTTTAGTTCATTTTTTAAAAGATGGAAGGTGAAGTCCCCTTACAAGACTGGAGTCACATTAAGATAAAGTTTGACTTATGGTGGAATATATTACTTTGGTATAAGTGAATTGCACTTGATAAACTAACAAAAAATATACGGAAGAAATCAAATTATGACAATTTAATATATATATTTTTAACCA
>Ga0315915_1006917_pt1 | contig 13718 bp, 11 predicted proteins | sample MpolbnodulesMG_FD_207738 | JGI IMG/M metagenome (GOLD analysis project Ga0315915, IMG submission 207738) | Medicago polymorpha root nodule microbial communities from Los Angeles, California, United States - branched nodules | ecosystem: Host-associated > Plants > Roots > Nodule | place: USA... | reverse complement strand
TAGAAATACATATACCTATGCTTGTTACAAGTTTACTAAATTTTATTCCCGGATATAATATGTTCCTGAAATTTCCAAGGAAAAGGGTGGGAATAAAGTTCCTATGGAGATGGGAATAAATTCTTATATAGTTACCTATTATAATCTCTATTTTCATGGTTCCTAGGAATATTATAAAGTTAACCAAACATATTTTTTTCTAAATACCTTGGAATAAAATTCCCATCTCTATATTCCAAGAAATGTTATTCCTAAGAATAAATTTGGTAAACTTGAAACAAACACACCCGTCTCCGTTTAATTACTTATGTCCTTTTTGGAAAGTCATTTTTTTTTGTATTTTATTTTATTTTCTTCTAGATCTCTCCTTACTTTATATCACTCTCGCTCTTCATTTAAATATCATAAAATAATTAGGAGAGAAAATAAGATTATAGATGTTTTCCTTAAAAAAAAAGATTATGGTTGTTTGATATGTTAAAATGTAAGTATTTGATAGAACAACACAAGATAGAAAAATACTACAACACAACAAAACATTGCAAGTCAAAATTTTTAAAGTAGTAAACATTTTTGTGTTGTACGATGTTTGGTTGTCAAAAAATTATTATGATATTTTAGATAACTTGTACTTATAACAAAAAATCGTGATGTGGTTTAGAGAATGACATAATTTTTAGTTTTTGTTCAGTGCATTGTCCCCCAATTTATCAAGTTCCAAGAACAGTTTTAAAATAAAAAACACAGTACAACTGAAGTTTTCATATATTTTTTTTAAGACCAAACACATATGAAAACTATAGAGCTATATAGAAAAATTGGTAGTCCATGTGAGCATAACATAGTTGACAGAGACAATGTATTTTTATATACATGGCTCAGAGTTGAGAAAAAAAAAAGTTTAAAAGACTAGGTTGACCATTCTCTTTCACATTTATTTCTTTCGGATAAAAGTTGACCATACAAATACTCAATTAGTGCCTTTTTGTGGACAAAATCACTTTTCTCCACATCTCTCTTGCTCTCTCTGTTCTTAAATACATTTTAATTAATCAATTAATGCCTTTTTGTAGTCAACTATTGCATATGTCAAATTATAATTAATAATATTGTAGAAAAGATAAAATTTCAATTATAATATTGTACAAAATAGCACAAATAATTAAAATTTCAATTATAATAATGTCTATAGTTATGTCTATAGTTATAATTCAAAAAAATAATTAAATAATAATGTAGACAGGATAAAAAAAAAATTGTAAAATTGAATTTTAGGGATAAATTGTAAAATTGAAAGTAAAAAAGAAAACTACATCAAAGTTAAGTGTTACTTTATATATTTTTTAGGGAAGTGTTCCTTTACAGTCAATTTTGTTTACTCTTTTCTTTTACATTTATATATAACATACAATTCACTGATTTATGCAATACCATATACATAAAAAAAAAAAAAAAAGTAGTTGAATAGTCTATATAAACACATGTCTAAAGAACATATTTTACATATTATGATGAACACAACAAGGATTTCTCTTCTCAAATTGGCTTTCATGTTGTTTTTTCTCATCATTACTACAGGTCTGAAGTCAAACAACAACTGAATTTTCAGTACACCAATTTTTTTTTCATTTATAAAATTTTTCGTTCACCTCTTCTACATGTTGCACACAAATTTTTTCTTATGTTTTTTTTTGTCACAGATATGTGCATGGAAGCACGGGAAGAATTACCGTACATTCCTTGTCGCACATTGAAAGAAACTTGTGAAGGGGATCGTGTCAAAAAACTTCATTGTCCAGCCAAACATCCTCCTGTATGTTGGGATAACCTTTGCATTTGTGATCCCCGTTATCCATAATCCATTACAAATTAAATAATGGATTATTCTGATGAGAAAATGTATCAATAAAAGATGAATAAAAAAGGGTTGTTGCATCTTACTTTTAATTCATATATTATGAAAGATAGAAAAATTGCTTTATTTTTTATATATTTTTATCTATCTTATTCTGTGGCAATTTATTTTTTCTATCCTATTCTTTTGGCAATTTTTTTAATGGAAAACTGGTGAGGTTTGAGAAGGTAAAAATATGCACAAATATGGTATGAGGAGGGCATAATTAATGAGTAAGGATCATCTTCATTTGTCAAAATAAATGAAATATGCAGTTTGAAGAGAGAATGACACAAAATATAGACAGCGAGTCCTACATTTTAAGTTAGTTAAATCATCATTAATTATTTTATACTTTTCTCAAGCTTTCTTTGTGTCTTTATCTTTTCAAATGAAAGAAATGGAGAAAATCATAAATGGAGAGGATTCTAACTCATAATTAACACTACAAAATAAATTGAGAGGTTAATTACATTTATGATTGTGTAATTGTGAATATTTGGGTTGTCGTTAGTGGTTTAGAGAGTTGGCATATCAAGGAAAAATGGGAGATCAAATTAAATGTGTTTTGGGGAATGAGAATGTGTAGACGATTGCTTTTTAGGCCCCCTCAATATCTCTTTAGGCCTCCTAAAGTTATAAAAATGCCCTTAATAACACATTATGTCTATAACTACCGAATGTGCATTTTTTAAATTTAATTTTGCTTCACCTCCGGTACATAAGTACCGAACATATAATATACATTGATAATGCTGAAAGTTACAATAGGCACACACGAAGGGTGATATTTTTGATATAGCAAGTCCAAACTCGTTGTAATTTGATATTTTGTGATAGCAAGCACCACAAGTATATATAGTGCCTCATTTACACTCCCGCAACAGTCCACCGCTTCTCTGACATATACATCTGTTATCTTGAGTTTAGAATCATGTGTATAGATAGATTGGTAAAAAAACAAAAACACCACATGATCTAATTCCTCTTCCTATAATTCATATACTCTGGTGAGAAACCCATGATCTAATTCCTCCTCCTATAAGACCCATTCTCCAACTTGAGCATCCTATTGATATAAGGCAAGTAATTATATGAAAAGACAGGCAAGTAATTATATTCATGTTGTTGGAGTAGAAAGGAATAGATAGAATCAAACGAGAAGATAGAGAATTTTCAAAGGAATGAACATGTAGTAGTGTTTCTATGCTGGATAGTGAAGAAACGATGTTGCAAATACAAAAATAAAATTAAAAACATTCACCTTCGGTAGCTATCGGTAGCTATGTACAGGATGTGTTAGTGAGGACATTTTTGTAATTTTAGGGGGCCTAAAGAGATATGAGGGGGGCTTATAAAGAAACCTTCATGTGTATTAGAAGTGACACATCAAATTATTTGTGAGGTGTCACAAATAGTTTTACTTGGCATCGAGAGAATTGATGTGTTGCGTGAGCATTTGGGGGTCTAATTTATTATATTATAATATGGTTTTTATATTATAAAGTATTAACTTCGCAATAAATGACTTAATTGAAATAAAAAAACTTCAAATAAAGTATGTTAAAATAATGACAATATAATGATATTATATATTAAGTGGCAACAAGTTATGTGAAAACTTTTGACGATAGTAGTACGCCTCTCGTGGAGTCTTTGTTTAAAATCAAAGTTATGATGCGTGGTGTGACTCAAGCTCAGTGTTATGCATAAGGAGCGTACTGATAGTCAACCTCAGCTTATTGCTTGGCAAAGAGGCCAAACTGGTTCGTATATCCTCAATGTAGATGGTAGAGCTCGAACTAACTTTGGGATAGTAGGTATTGGTGGCTTAATTAGAGACTCAAATGCAAAATTCATGTGTGGTTTTCATGATAATATTCGTTACTCAAATATTCTTCATGCATGAATTTTGGCTTTGATGCATGGGATTCAAATTTGTTGCGACGAAGGTTTGAAATGCATTGTTTGCTATTCTGATTCCATACGTACTATTCACCTTGTACATCATGTTGATGTTTCCACTCATTACTATGAGAATGAGATAGCCATTATAAAAAAGTACAAGGCTAGGGATTGGGCGTTCCAACTATGAGGAGAATATATGTGCTTACTATTCAACCCATTTTGGAATAAGGTCTACTAATGATCTGTTGATTTTGCTGAATCCTCCAGTAGAGCTTTGCGCTTCGCTTGCTGCTTCTGACAGATAATATGGGTGTTGCTTACCGTCACAACCATATTAATCTTTTTCTTTGTTTTCTGCTTTTGTCTTGTAACAAAAAAAAAATATTAAATGGCATTTAGAATGAAAAATTTGAAGATTTTGTCATGATGGTCCAGGTAATATCTCCACTATTTTTTTTTTTTTTTGAAAGGAGGTAATATCTCCACTATTGATTAATTGATTCTTTTATTCAGTGGTTGAGATTTAAGAAAGATTACATGTAGCTAATTTGTTGGGACTACGGTGATAACAAAATGAGAAGCGTATTCTTTTTTTACGAAAAAGGGACCCAAAGTTATATGAACACATACATATTTTAGTTTTTCTCTTTAATCAAAATTAGATTAGATGGTTTGGTTTGGTTTGCCTGTTCTCATAATCCCGACCGCAAGAAATATAATTTCTAAAATAAGCTTATATAAAATAAACATATCCAATTTCAAAGGGTTTGTCAAGTTTCTTTTCTCAATTTTAACGTGAAGGGAGTCAACATGATAAAAATTAAGAACTAAGAGTATGTTTGCATTGATTAAATGCGGTGAAATGAAAGATAATAAATTGTATTATTGTATATTGTTTGGATTGTTAAGAAAATATTGTGATGGAATCCAAAGGCATTATTTGTAGCACCTCAATTTCTCATGCCTAAATTATTACCAATTCTACTCTTAATATTGATGACATATATATTTAATCTACCTTAATACAATTAATTAAAACATATAATATATTGTAGCAATAATAAAATAATTTAGGCTGCTAAAAAAAAAATAATTAGGATTTTGTGTTGTTATAATCTTGTGGTATATTAAAGAGTAGTAAAAAAGAGTTAGATGAGAAACACTAAGAGAGTATTATTGGGAGAAGAAAGTGTGGTTTAACTTTAATCACATAAACACATAATTAATTGGTGCCTCCACATGATAATATTGTGCAACGGTGGTAGAGAGGGCCGCGTTCCATGATCGATGATTGGCAAATTGCAAACGCTCCCGCTGTACCTGGCCAAACTGCGGCCTCTGCAGGTTCTGTAACAGCATATGCTGCTGCAGTTCCTGCTGGTTCGGCTTCCGCACAGGTGAGATGGCAGCCACCTGCTTCAGGCCGGTTGAAATGTAACATTGACGCCGCGTTTTCAGCCCATCGTAACCACAACGGAATTGGCATCTGCCTTCGTGATGAAGAAGGAGTATTTGTGTTGGCTAAAACTGTTAGTTATGATGGCGTTTATCCGATTGGCGTAGGTGAAGCCTTGGGTCTTAATATCGCTTTGCAATGGGTGAGTGATATGCAACTTGACAACATAGACTTTGAGGTCAACTCTAAAACCACAAAAGAGACAATTTATGCCGGACGAGAAGATGTATCTGAGCTTGGTAATATAATCACGGCTTCCCGGACATTGTTCTTCTCTAAATTCGTCAACTCTCAGGTGGAGTTTGTTAGGAAACAAGCAAATGCAATTGCTCATACTCTCGCAGGAGATGCCACATTTCTCGCTAGTCCTGTTACTTATTTTGTTATACCCAGTTGTATTGAAACTTTGATTATTAATGATATGTTATAAACACCTTTCCCTAAAATAAAATAAAAACCGGTGCCTCCACATAATTGACACAAGTACAAAGTCTTCTCCATAAAATCATCTTCTAACAAGGTTACCTCAAAGCCATTGAGTCTCCTCCTTACCTTCAATTCCCTTTCTTCCATACTTAACCTTCTTTCATCAAAAGTTCATTTTTTTTTTTTACGAAATTTCGGTCTTAAATTACCATTGTTTGATCGGTAAAAGACTTTCTACACTCATTTGGTATCAAAGAAAATGTAAAGTATTTTTAAACTGATCACATTATAATTGTATTTTTTTTTTTAACATGAGATGATACTGATTGAGAGCTAGAATCCAATCTTAGATGGAAAGGTTTGTTCCGATCCTTTTGATTCACAAAAGTGCACCATTTTATTACATTTTTTTGTTATATGTATGTGTTTATGTTTTAATTTATTGTTCCTAGTTTTGTTTTACGATGTATTTATAATTATGGTTGAACCTCCTATTGATTCAAAATCATATATTCTTGAACCTCTTGTGGATTCAAAACCAACATTTTTCTAATTTTAAGTCATGCCTTGTTTAAAAATGTTTCAAATAGTTCAGTAAAGTCCCTAAAAAAAAGTTCAGTAAATAACAAATTGATTAAATTATTTATTTATCATTTTTTTCTTTTTTGAGAATTATCCATGTATCATTCAATTAAATTAATTTAATGTGTAGTAATAATTTAATAATTGTACATTGTATGTTATTTTCTTAAATATTTGATTGATGCAAAAATTTAGAATAGATGATATTTATGACAGAAACCCTTTTGAAATCACATCGGAGCGTGTATGAGTAGCCGTTTCTCATCCAACGGCCAATAAGAGCGTAACTTTATTTCTTCCCTCTTCAATCTCCAACGGTCACATAATCTCTTCCAAATACAAATATTTTCCTCTTTCAACTTCACTCTTCATTTCTTCAACTCAACTCAAAAAAATAATCAGATTCTTCTTAAATCTTGAAACCTTTCTCCCAAAAGCACTTAAATATAAAAGCACTTAACCATGAACAACACAAACAGCAACATTCAAGTGTGGAACAACGCAGCATTCGACGGCGAAGATTTCGCGATGAAGTCATCTTCTGATTCCATCAAAGAGAATCTAAACCCAACTGAATTCAACATTGTTCCTTCTTCAAACAAAAGAACCATCGACGACGAAATCGCGGAAATTGAAAGTGAGATTAAGCGATTAACTTCGAAGCTAGAATCGCTTCGTGTTGAAAAAGCTGAAAGAAAAATCGCTTCTGAAAAGCGTGTTAGTGGAATTGGTACTGGAAGAATAGTAGCGGCGAAGTTTATGGAACCGAAGAAGAATGTTACACCGAAACGAAACGGTGTTGTTTTCAAAGAGGAGACACCGAAACGAAACGGTGTTGTTTTCAAAGAGGAGACACCGAAACGAAACGGTGTCGTTTCTGATACGCCGAAATCTAGGGTTAATTGGAGAAGAGGAATGAGTTTAGGTCCGATGGAGATTGCCGGGAAAGTGGTGGCGCCACCGGCGATGATGATTACTCCGGCGACGCTGAATCGGAGGAAGTCTTGTTTCTGGAAACCTCAAGAAAGTTGTGAAGTAATACCACCGGGGATTACTCCTGCGACGGTGAATCGGAGGAAATCTTGTTTTGTGAAGCCGCAAGAAAGTTGTGAAGAAAATCGAAGAAAAACTATTTGTAAACCGAATTTGAATTCAAATTCAGTTAATTCTGCAGTTCGGAAGAAGAAAGATGAAGTAATTGCTCAGGTTCAACCGAAGAAACTGTTTGAAGGTGAAAAATCGGTGAAGAAATCGTTGAAACAAGGTAGGATTGTTGCAAGCCGGTATAATTCCGGTGGTGGTGGCGATGCGAGGAAAAGATCGTTTTCGGAGAATAATAAGGGTTTAGGGAGTGAAATTAGGGCTAAGAAGAGATGGGAGATACCAATTGAAGAAGTGGATGTGAGTGGTTTTGTAATGTTACCGAAGATTTCGACGATGAGGTTTGTTGAAGAGAGTCCTAGAGATTCTGGTGCTGCTAAAAGAGTTGCTGAATTGAATGGAAAAAGGTCTTATTTTTGTGATGAAGATGATGAGGATAGAGTGATGGTGGAGGAAGAAGGTGGTTCTGTTTGTCAGGTTTTGAATTTTGCTGAAGATGATGATGATGATGGTGAACAAGGGTAATTGTGGAAATTGGAATTGATGTGATTTTGTGGGGTTGTGTGGAACTGGCTATGTTCTGCTTGATTCTTTTGTATTTTGGTGTGAAACTAAAAATGAGGTGAAAAATTTATGCTTGTTTAGATTGGATTGGTTTATATGTTTTGAAATAATGATAACAAGCATGCGTCTTGCATAATAATTGTATATTGTTTTGTTTGTTTGTTTTATAATGATATGGATTTAATTTGTATACACAATATAATATAGTATGCATTGAGAGAGTTTTTCATTCAGTATTCATTCTGATTTTAGTGTTTCTCTCATTCTAGAAGATTGTATTTTTGGGGGGTTTGCTATTTTGAATATTTGCTGAATATGATGGTGGTGAACAATGGTAATCTTAGAATTGATGGTGTTTTGTATGGTTATGTTCTGCATTGAACAATGAGAGTATAATGTTTTGGGGTGAAAATACTTGTGGTAGTTTTGATTTGGTTGTTTTGAGATGTTTTGAGATAATAGGATGAAGATGTTTCTTGCTATATAATTATGTATTGTTTGTGTGTGTGTGTGTGTGTATATATTTGTTTGTTCTATAACATTATATGCATTGAGAGAGTGTCTCATTCTAGTCATTCTGATTCTCCTGTCTTAGAAGATTGTGTTATGGGGTTTTTTGGCTATATTGGATGTTTGCTGAAATTGATGGTGGCGGTGAACAAGGGTAATTCATTAATCAAGGTTTTGAGAATTATTTGGGAATTGATGTTTTGGTTGTGGAACTTCCCAAGTTTTAGCATGATTATTTCTTATGGTGTCAAACTAAATGAGGTGAAATATTTGTGCTGGTTTAGATTTGCTTTTCTATGGAACAATGTTTTTTGATGATTAGGAATTGAACTTAGTATCCAAGAGTTTACGATGCTCACATCCACTATGTACCAACCACTTCCGCTAGACTCCATTGGTTCTTATATGCAGTGTGACTTTGCTGTCTATTCTATATTATTCATTATGTTTCTCCTTTTTTTGAAGATTGTCTTTTGAAGTTTCTGGGATTATGGTCTGTATCTAGTGACTGTGAGACTAGGCCAACATTGTAGCATCAATTGGTTGATGGGGAAACATGGATAGGTGGTGTGATTGTCAAGCATAGTGAAATGGATAATTAGGAGTTCTTTAATTATGGGTTCCCTTGTTAATAGGATATTTTGCTTTACTCTATTGATTAGTGGGTTAGTGAATTGTGCTTGTTTTTGAATGGAATGGAGTGCTGCTGGATGGAGTCAATGCCAGCAAGCAAGGGAAATTGAATGTGTGTTTTTGGTCAAAATCAAGATGTAAAGGAATGGCTCAATCCCAACCATCTGAGATTTTTTTTCTTCTTTCAATGGGTTAGATTATTGACTGCATCAACAATTCCCTTTTCCCAATACCATAGGAACACCAAAACACTGCCCCTCCACAATAAGTAGCTTCTACATGAATGAATCATCTCATGCTTAATGTCGCATGGGAGGATAAAGCGAGGTCTCTCATCTAAATTGTCTCATGTGTTTTTCTCTCATTTTGAATGGTGCGATATCATTTTACTTTCTCACATTAAAATTATACATGAGATAATCCATTTTTTAGTTTTTTTGGTATATCTTATTCCTTTCGGACGGGTGAAGTTTGGATGAAATAAATATATTTTATTCTTGACCGAATTTTTTGTCTTTAATTAATCTTGTTTGGTTGCATGCTTCTTGGAATAACAAAATAACAATCAGACACTAAATGATTTGTTCTTCTCTTCACTTTACCATCATTTTGGTTTCAATCACTTTCGTTGGATTTGTTTTTTGAACTAAAGATTGTGCAAAATAATAATATTACTCGCAAAATTTCCAGAGAATAGAACTGGCAGAAGCATAAAGTATTATAAGAAACTAATTTAGTGGGAAAACAATCTTGTTTAATTATTTAATTATGAGGATAAAACCAATTTGTTTTTTTCTTTCTTCTTTCTGTCAACTAATCTTTGTAGGCAGTGTCCAAAACATTGCGAAAACAAGGTCGATGACTGGGGTGGACGGTTTGGCATTAGTGGAATACCTTTCAACTTAAAACCACCATATTTGGCGCGCGCCCTATTTTATTTTTTCAAAACTACCCTTCGGATTTTATAATCTGAAACGAGTTAAGATTCTAAAATTCAAATTGAGTTAGGATTCTAAAATCTGAAACCTGTCCACATATAAAACGAAGACATTAATTTTTCATTTCTTTAGTTTTACATTTATCCATTTCATATTCTCTCTCCCTATCCCAAAATCCGAAATCCACACATTGGTCGAATCTTGAAGTTTTTTTTGCTCAAAATCATCGCATTTCAATCTATATCAAACATCAAATTAAAAGTTAGGTTTTATTCCCTCTGCATGTAATTGTTTTGATTCGGTTTTTTTTTCTTTCTTTCTTTGTAACACTGAATATGTTCGTAGATTGTTGTTGTTCGGATTTTATAACTCATCATCTACCTTAAAGCTCGTAAAAGCTCCTACCGCCTTATGCGTCAACTCAGAGATACCATCAATTACAATTAGAAAAATAAATGGGGATAAAGCGTCATCCTATGCCAATCCTTACCTACGAAAAAAATCACCAATTGGGATAACATTTACAACTAACATGCATGATACTAAAGAAATTACACGCACACATCCACTAAATCTATTTCTCCGAGAACCAGTCTAAGCATTTTCAATTTACCGAATCATATATGTATACATTCATCCCACTTTTATCAATAGACACAATTAAATTCTAGTTTTGATCGTTATAGTTATCATAATGAATTGGTTGTATAACTCATAATTGACTTTCTCAACTAGTTATACTTAAACTATTGGTTACCAACCAAGTGATTGCAGTCAAATGGTTAATAAACTAACAGAAGAATAATTTGAGATAGCTAGCTCAAGTTTAAATTTTAGTTGAAGCAATCTTTAAACAAACTTTACTTAATCACCTTTCAATCAAACCCTACATTACCAAAACTTCATTTCATTTTCTTAAGAACCGAATGATTAAAGTAGAAAATAAAAAAACTATCAATTGTTAAAAAATCAACTATTAAAGGGCTAATAAAATTCTTTCTAGAAAAGGCTAATAAAATATTTGGTACCAACTATATGAATTGATCCAAGCTCTTTTAAAGATTTCAGACTCATTAGTTTGTGTAATGTGGTGTACAAGTTAATCTCTAAAGTATTAGTCAATAGACTTTGCCCTATTCTAAGTCGTATAGCCCTCTTAAGAGTAGCTTCATTCTGAGAAGAAGTACTAAAGACAATGCTATAGTGCTTTACGAAATGATTCATCACTTAAGAAAGAAAAGAGCAAGAAAGGAGGTCTTATTCTCAAGCTTGATTTGAAGAAAGCTTATGATAGATTGGACTGGAGGTTCCTTCGCCAGACTCTAAAACTGAATCTATTATTTCTCTTATCATGCATGATATATCATCTTCCTCCATCTCTTTGCTTTGGAATGGTAGTATGACTGAGAGCTTCACTCCTAAAAGGGGTTTACGACAAGGTGACCATCTATCTCCCAACCTCTTTGTGCTTTGCATGGAGAGACTTAGAGGTATGATTGCAAATGAAGTTAATGCTAATAGATGGATGCCTATTCAACTTTCTTGGAATGGCCCTAGTTTTTCTCATTTTTGCAGATGATGTGCTTCTTTTTGAAAAAGCGAAAGTCTCTTAGGCTCGCCATATCAACATGGTGTTGGAGAAATTTTGTGCTTTGCTTGCTCAGGATTGAAAATCAATCCCGAAAAATCAATTACTTTTACTTCTGCATGTGTCATTGATGGAAAAATGAGTAAGATTGCTGGTATCACCAATATGAGATTCACCTATAACTTGGGAAAATATCTCGGCTTCAGACTGTACCAAGGGCACATAACTAGACAAGACGTTGTGGATGTGGTTGATCGTGTGGAGTCCAAGATGGCTTCTTGGAAAGGGAGACTCCTCGTTAAGTCAGGTCGTTTGGTTCTTGCTACTGTTGTTATTAACTTTATACCTTCTTATGGGATGCAAATCCAGTGGTATCTTCAATCTATTTGTGATTTTCTTGAAAAAGTTGCTTATATATTTGTATGAAAGGGGTCAGAGGACAAAGGGATTCATTAGTTGGGATAAAATGACTCATCATAAGAAATAGGGGGGCCTTGGTATTCACATTGCTAGATTCTAGAATGTGGCTCTCCTTAGCAAGTTCATGTGGGATATTCTTAACTCTGAAGATAAATTACGGGCCAAGATGTTTAACGATATTTACTTGGTGGAAAATTTGGTCTTAAATGCTACTACTCGAAAGGGATCTCCTCCTTGGAACTCTATTCTCAAAACTATAGAGCTCCTTAAAGATGGGTTTCAATTCAAATTAGAGGACGGTAACTCCAACTTTTGGTATAGTCTTTGGCTAGATAAGGAACCTCTTCGTTCTCATGTACCTTACGTTCACTACCACGATATGAATCGGAGTATCAAGGATCTTGTTGATGAAAATGATTGGAAACTTTCTTGCCTATATTCCACACTTCCCACCAACATTATTAATAAGATTAATTTGGCTCCTCCTTTTCTTGTGCATGACATTCCTGATGTGTGGGTGTGCAAAACCTGCACATTTGGAAAATATTTTGTTCGAGAAGGCTACCAGTGGTTAATGGGTGCCCATACTTCGTTGCTCGGGGAAGAAATTTGGAATTGGATTTGGTGTCTTTGTGTACTTTCAAATATTCAGTTCTTCTTATGGCAAGATTTGGTGCTCTCGCAAAAAATGTATCTTTGAGGATATCAAGCAACTGGTCGAAGAAATTGGCACTCAAGTGTTATCATCTATGCATCATGTCTTGAAAGCCTTAGCTTATCCTACCTCTCACATCGTCAACACCATGCACGTATTGTCACTTGGCAACGACCCATTATGGATTATGTAGCTCTTATATAGGGGTGTGCGTGGTTCGGTTTGGGTTGAGTTTAACCAAACACAAGACCCGAACCGTAAAAGGTACTCCAGTTTGGGTGAGGTAAAATAACCACTTGTTACGCTATTGGGTCAGTTTGGTTAAACTCACTAATTTCTGGTTTGGGTAATTGGTTACCCAATTTTTTTTGTTGATATTAAATGACTAAATGATGAGTACTCATATTTTTTCATAAAAATTACTCAACTTTTTCTTAAAAAGATTGTGTAGCCTATTTACACTATATTTTAGCGTCATAAAATAATAAATGACAATTTCAAATAATAAATTTGATCATAAAATACTTGCAACAAACTAAGTTGCATGACATAAAATTGCATTAACATCAAAATAACAAAAAAACGCAAAATCCTAATTTGTAACTTTAAACACCTTTTTCGGAGAGATTTAGTGGTTAATTTACGACATACTTTACGTGATGGTACACTGCAACTAATTTCTTAACTTAAAAGGGTGTTCTAAGTGATAGTAGGCTCGTTACTTTGTATAAAATTCCTCCTATGGGCGTAGCGTTTGTTCGAACCAAGTTTGAGTCTTTTTCTTGTTTTTTCTTTTTTTTTACCAAAATAACTATATGAATTCATTCTGATTCTTTTGCAAATGTTAACCTTACACACCATTCCTTTTTTTCTCTCTTTATATTGTCGTCGGCAATGTTGGTTGAATGAACCTAGCCTAAGTTCAGCCAAATCTTATCAGTAGTATCAACCATTTGCATGGAGCCGTCACTCGTTTTCAGGCTATCGAATATCTATCGCCGTTTTTTGTTTGCAGCATGCATGCTGTAGTTTTGACGGCAAAT
>Ga0315915_1006915_pt1 | contig 13719 bp, 11 predicted proteins | sample MpolbnodulesMG_FD_207738 | JGI IMG/M metagenome (GOLD analysis project Ga0315915, IMG submission 207738) | Medicago polymorpha root nodule microbial communities from Los Angeles, California, United States - branched nodules | ecosystem: Host-associated > Plants > Roots > Nodule | place: USA... | reverse complement strand
CAAACACTTCAATTTATGTAAGTACTTTTTAGTGTACATATCCAAACATAAATAGCTTATCAAGTATAAGAGCTTATGATGTAAGCTCTAATGTTATAAGCCCTAATGCTATAAGCATCTATATAAGTTGTTTATCCAAACGGGGCCTTAGTGTGCTAGGTACCAAATAAAAGTCATGTGCGTGATTCTATTCGGATTTTTGGTTTTGGTGCATCATAGAAGACTTGTGCCCAATAAAGACTAATCGGAAAAAAAAGAAGGGTTTATAGGTCTTTATCCCCTGTAATATAGGTCATTTTCGGTTTTTCTCCCTGTAATTTTTTTTTTTGATTTAGCCCCCTGTAAAATATTTTTGTTTTGATTTACCCCCTAATAGGCCAAACAAAAACCAATTTTTTTTCAAGAAATTTTCGTTTTTGTTTGGTCTATTAAGGGGGTAAATCAAAACAAAAATATTTTACAAGGGGTAAATCAAAAAAATATTTTACAGGAAGGAAAACCGGAAATGAGCAAAGATCTCTGTTAACCCAAAAAAAGAATGCTTTCACCTTTTCGGCTCAACACTCGGGCGTTGTGTTCGATACCAAATTGATTAGCCACCAAGTCACTCATAATGCCTTCGCCTTTCAGGTTTGACGCTTGAGGTTGTGTTAGTTACCAAAGATTTAAGTCGTGAGGTCACTCATAATGTCGATACCCTTTAGGCTCGATGCTCGGTGGTTGTGTCCAGTACCAAATATTTTGGTCCATATAACTGAGCTCATATTGAACATGCATACTACATGTGTGTACAACTAGGTGATGGATCTAAAGACTTATTTATTAAGATGTTGGATCAACCAACTTAATATGCAGTCTTGTTGCTATATAACCCAATCAGGCCCGGCCTTGGGGAGTGCAAGGTGCTCAATTAGGCTGAGCCTCCAAATGCTACGGGCCTCAAACAAAAAATTAAGTCTAATATCCACCCCCCACTTAAATAAAAAAATATATATTATAGCAGTTTCTTTCTTCAGTACACGTTTGAGTTTTTTCTAGACTCTAGTTCTCTTTTTTGTACATAAATCTGATCCTATCAAACCACCCCTAATTTGTATAATCAGTCAATTTGAAAAGTTTTTCATTGAAAGAATCATAACAATCATTTTTTTCTTCGCATAAACCATTCGTTTTACCCTTTTCCACAACAGATGAGTGACAAATCCAAACGACACCGTTAGATAAATTTCACCTCTTTCACTTAATTTTTTTTTAATTCCTTTCATATTTAGAAGTTCTTCTGATTCTGATCTTTTTTAATGAAGTTTAGCTACACAAAAAAATTACGTTTTATTTTACTAGGGGCCTATTTTAAAAAGAGAGTTGAGCCTCCTATTTCACAGGAACGGCCCTGAACCCAATGAGGCCATCAACACTTCCTATATAAAAAGCATGGTTTGCCCTAATTTAGGCGTGTTTGATCTTTTTCTCTTTTAGGAGGAACTAGATCGTGCTCCCGTGCGAAGCACGGGTCAATGATGAGCACGATAAACATAGTAAATTAAAAACAGGTTAAATATAATATAGTTGAGACTTGATTGCAGGTTAAATATAATATAGTCGAAACTTGATTACAACATATAATGAGTAATAATAACATTAAGTAACGAACATTCTGAAACACTTCTTTATAAAATAAATGAGATAGTTTTTCCATCTCACATATTTGCAAGTATTTGCAAATTTTGTTATACAATCAAACACTTCTTTATCGTGTAGCTAAAAAAGTGAAACCAAAGAAGACAGACGCTCTTGTTATTAATAATTACGACTTCTATGTCTCAATGTATTTTTATATAAATTTGAAATATTGTCATTTTTCTAACTAAAGTAAAGTCTACCATCTAGCCTTTTATGCATAGGGTGGCGATAAATGTGCATAGAACATTGCACCTAGATATAACCTTTAGGTATAGAGTGACAATAAAATTATTTTTTTCTTATCTAGGCTAACCATTTTTTTATTGTTGCTTAATAATGCATCATAAGATTTGGATAATCATTGTGATTTTTTTAAGGGCAAACTTAGGGTTTTTCTAGGATTTGATTGCAACTTTTCTTTGCATTTGTATATAAGATTCTTTCATGGAACAACCTCAAATCAATATATATAGGCACACTCATATGAAATGAACAAAATTAAACAAAATTAAAATATTCACATCAATTGACATCATTTAATTTTATTCTTTTAAAAAAATTAGTTTAAAGTGTGTGTTTAAATATCTTTATTTCGATTTATGTCCAAATAAACACTAATCCTCTTTTACTATATTATATACTTAAACTAACTTTGACATCAAAGTACCTTTTTCATGTACTCCCCACTTAGCCAGCCAACCACCACCAGAGATCCTTCTTTATCAACCTCTTTGAGATTGATTTATGTCTTCAAAGGAGAACAATACCCAATTTTTGAAGTTATAGTGTGTATTTAGAGAATTAGAGGTGATTGCATATACAAAAGTAATATTGTTCTATCGAGAAATATTATATACACTCTATTTTTAACACTTTATCTGACACTTATTATTATCGTGTATTAAAAGAAATTCATGTTCTCCCACACTTTAGAAATTTACTTTTTCTCTAAAAATATTACTTCATCCGTCCTAAAACATGTGACATTGTTGATTGTTACACATATGTTAATGCACATCTTTGACCTTTAATATCTTTAATTACGTGTTAGCAAAACTTATATAAATTTGATATTTAGAAAAGTTCATCGAGACAAATCCAACATCTTATATACTACCATTTGTCTTTATATAATAATAAAAAAATGTGATCAAAGTATGTTAAGAGAATAATATATATACTCAAATTATGTCACTTATGTTGCAACAAATGAAATATCTCTTTTGTTATCTATGGATATCTGTTAGCATTTTCAATCAATTTTACATTTAAACTAGTCCACGTGAGTGTGATTTAGTTGATATAAACAATGCATAATATATGTAAGTATTGGAGTTCGAACTCTGAACACCACCTCACTCACTTATTTAAATTCTAACGAGTGCCTCAAAACATTTTTTAAAAACATTAAATAATAATTTTTTTTATAAAAGTTTGCATATTCGATGCCTCAAAAATATAAATGTTTGACTTTAATAACGAATACTTAAATTTAAATTTTTTAAAAAGTATCTTGAAAGCACTCGTTAGCAAGATCATTCTAAGTCCTATGAAGCCCAGATACCTTATACGATACGGCACCGATACGGAAATTTTTTAAAATTCAAGATACGATACGGCTGAGATACGTTAATAAAAAAATACAATCTATGGGCTAAAACTCAAAAAAAAAAAAAAAAAAAAACAGGCGCAAACTTAGGAAAAAAAGACATAGAACAATGATAAGGCACAACAATAAAGTTGTCTTCACATGACAATCAACAATAGCATCGTTTTCAAACAAACAAAAAGACACAAAACAGACGGCCGGACAACAACAAAAATATAAACATCATGTATGATATTTAAATAATGTGATCAAATGGAGTATTTAGAACGACAAAAAAAATCAATTTTGAGTAAATAGGTAATTCCCTCCCACCGAAACTGTAAGTTTCATCAATTACCCCACTGAAATTAACGAAACCTCAATTACCCCCTTGAAATTAGACAACGTAATTACTCTCTCCGTCAAATTTTTCTGTTAGTCAACATGACGTTTTGCAAATACCCCCTGAAGTTTTGCACTTATGTGCAAAATGCACCCTGAACTTGAAAGTTTATATATTTTTTTCTTATCCTTAAAAGTAACTGCAATATCACTGAATTGTGGAGCATATTAGCTAAGTTTTGATGGTATACAACCATATATGTTCCCTGAAACGATCAAACATTAACCATGTATTAGAGCCTAATGATATGAAAGTTAGCATTGCAAAGTGCAACCACACCTGTCAGATGGAAAACTAATGCGCGACATACATAATGAAGCACATAAATGACATATGATTGGCATAACCAAGAATTACCAAGATATCAAAATATATGGCTTTGCTATTGCTAATTTTAGCCACACCAAAAATTTCAACTTCCTTTATATTGTGAGCACTGCACACTCTACACCAACACACTTCTCTCACTTTCAAGACAAAATACATAAACTTGTTACTTCTCTCACTTTATAAAAGATTTTGAAGGAATCATAGTCTTCTTTCCCCTTATGGGTAGCACTTGGGTGTCTTTGTCTCTATATCTCTCCTAACCAATAATTCTCTCTCATCAAAATAATTTTATTTTAATCATTCAATCATCACTTTTTTCCCTCTAAAAACACTAAAGTCACCAAAGTTACCCAACACAAAATCACTTAAGTCCCACCCATATTTCATTATGTTTTATCAAATATTGTCAATTTGTTCTACCATACTGTCAATATATGGTTGTATACCGTCAAAACTTAGCTAATATGCTCCACAGTTCAGTGATAATGCAGTCACTTTTAAGGATAAGAAAAAAAAATATAAATTTTCAAGTTCAGAGGCATTTTACACATAAGTGTAAAACTTCAGAGGAGTGTTTACAAAATGTCATGTTGATTAACATAAAAATTTGACGGAGGGAATAAATTGATTAACATTTGTTAATTTCAATAGGAAAATTGACAAATCTTTCGATTTTAGTATAATTGTTTATTTATTCAATCAATTTTACACTCAATTTACACTTTTTGTTCCACGATAAAAATGAAAGCTAGAGGGAATAAATTATAGCGTAGGTGAGGCCATGTCACACATCACCAGTAATGGGGGGGGGATACCAAACGCATCAGCAAAGTCTGAACACAAGATGATTAAGATACTCGGTCGGCGAATCCAAATCCCCAAAATACCCTCATCTAACTGTACCCAACTATAAAGTCAAACCTGCCAGCTAATACCCAAAAGGACATTTCCGTCCTTTCAACCTAACAACCTTCAACACGTCAAAACTCACGCGTCAGCATGAAAATCTAGTCACGTGTCGGTTAAGCGAAGCCTCAACGCGTGCAACACAAACGCTTCCCAAGAATCCTATGGTGCATAAAAGTACACGTGTCAGTTATCGAACAAATTTACCGGTAGCCGCCAGTACCTACCATAGCCACAGTTATATTGTTTTTCAACAAAGCGTTGTAGAAACTATTGATCATTCATTATTTTCTATCGAAATAGAAACTGCGAGAAAATTCGCAAGAAAACTTCAACAGAAAGAAAAAATCACAATAAAAAGCAAAACAAAAAAATCGTTAAAATCGAATCTTTTCTTATTACAAAGTGATATAATTCAGCTCTGTTAAACGTTGAAATTTGAATCGATTTTCTGAAGACGACGAAGATTATTTGAAGAAAAAGTAGAAAAAAAATGGTGGCTGAAGCGGAGGTTGTTGTGTGTCAACAAAGCGTGGATGTGAAGTATTTTCCGAATAAAGGAAGCAATAATCACGAGATCGGTGATGTAGATTCGAATTTTGATCGAGTTCGTGTTTCTGAATCAGTTTCTGCTGAGTTACTTACTACAAAAGAAGTTAGTTTTTTCAGATACCCTTTTGAGAATTTCTTCTGATTTTGGTGATTTTGTGTTGTTGGATGATGTAGATGCTAATTGGGTTTGATGGGTTTCTTTCTTTCTCTTCGTTTGTGATGTTTGATCATGTGATGTGAATTCTTTGACTTCTATTTTGGGATCGAAGTTCTAACAGAAATAGGAAGAAAAAAAAACAAATTTGGAAACTTTTGGATCAGTAATCTGTTTATAGGTTGAATTATTGAATTTGATTGATCTTAGGAGATACCTGAATTTTGATAATTTAGTTTAGATTTTTTATTTAGCTTAGGAATTGGACTTGTATTTAGTTTAGTCCAATTTATTTTTATGATGATCCAATTTATTTTTAGAACAAGGGAATCTCTCTCTATCTAGTTGAAATTGAGTTTCTTTGTGAGGTTTGATATGTGTGTGATGGATCTTAAAGTAGTTGATACCAAGAAGGATGACATATCTGCTAGCAAGCATATGTTGTTGATCAAGTCCTTCATGACGATGTTAGTAATTTAACATTAGATTTTCAAAATTGTGATTGTAATTTGATTGGTAGTTTATAACCTTCATTGTTGAGGTTATGTGCAGTCAACAAATATTTGTAGCTGTAACAAAAAAATAATAATATTTGTAGCCATTATTAGTATTAAATGATCCATGCCTAGAAAACTAACTTCTCTTCAATGTGACTGAAGAACTTAGGGATATCCATTATTAGTATTAATTAAGAACCGTGTGTGTTAATTGTATAAATTGCAGCATATTTTTTCTCTCTCTCATTTCTCATGTGGTAGTTTGAAGCATTTTATCATCTAGACTAGTCTAGTCTCAAGTTACACTCAATAGTGCATCTAGTGTTTTGATACTTATGATTCTCATTTTCTGATTTGCGTTTAATTATTCTGGTGTAGGATGTCAAGACTACAGATATGATCTCGGAAGCTGCTCTTGAATCTGCGGTTCTGCAATTTGTTCCCTCCATCCGTTCCGGTAGTTTTGCCGACATTGGGCCGCGTAGATACATGGAAGATGAACATATAAGGATAGATGATTTGTCATCTCATCTGGGATCACTATACAATTTTCCTAAACCAAGTGCCTTTTATGGGGTAATGAGCTTTTTCACCTAGGTTGCATGATTTTGTTTAATCTCATTGTAAATCTAATTGAGCTTTGGCAAATGTATCAGGTATTTGATGGTCACGGAGGACCTGAAGCGGCAGCTTATATAAGAAAAAATGTTCTAAAATTCTTCTTCGAGGATGTCAATTTCCCTCAGATATCTGAAGTTGATAATGTATTTTTACAAGAGGTAGAGAATTCCCTCAGAAAGGCTTTTCTTTTGGCAGACTCAGCTTTGGCTGATGATAGCAATGTGAACACTTCATCAGGGACCACAGCTCTTACTGCTTTGATATTTGGAAGGTAGGTCCATCCTTTTAGATTCTTGGTTTTTCTTTTTAGTCCACTATCTAATGTTTATTTCTTTTGTACATTTGTAATAGCTGTAATGTATGGGTACTATTAGAGGTTGAAAGAGGATAAGGATAACTATATCTCAAACAATTAAAAAGCATTTGAGTTTAGTGAATTTCACTTCACTGACCATGTTTCATTAGCTATAGGGAAATGGCCTCCCTTTGTTTGTTTAACTGACTTTTGATATGCTTCTTTCAGGCTTCTAATGGTGGCAAATGCCGGTGACTGCCGAGCAGTTCTTAGTCGTAAAGGAGAGGCCATTGACATGTCTCAAGATCATAGGCCTATTTATCCATCAGAGCGAAGGCGAGTTGAAGAATTGGGCGGCTACGTAGAGGATGGTTATCTTAATGGCGTTTTATCAGTTACGAGGGCACTAGGGGACTGGGACATGAAGTTACCTAGGGGTACTCCCTCACCTTTGATTGCAGATCCTGAGTTCCGCCAAGTGGTTCTGACAGAGGATGACGAATTCCTCATCATAGGATGCGACGGCATCTGGGATGTGATGACAAGTCAGCATGCTGTTAGCCTTGTTCGTAAAGGTTTGAGGAGGCATGATGACCCAGAGAAGTGCGCCAGGGATTTAGTTATGGAGGCATTACGGCTCAACACATTTGACAATCTTACAGTGATCATCATTTGCCTCTCTTCCCTTGACCACGGGGAGTCAGAGCCATCACCACCTCCTCAACGGAAACTGAGATGCTGTAGCCTCTCTGCAGAGGCTCTTTGTAGCTTGAGAAGTTTGTTGGAAGGCAATGCTGGCAACTGAATGTACATACAATTCATCTAATAAAGTGTTGTGGAGGTTACATAAGCTGTTTTTGACTGCTTCAGGTTTAGGTGTAGGAAAAAGCAGCCATCATTTTTTCACGTTGTCTGTTGATGTACATAGCCCAGGGTTAGAGGATGGTGGTGTAGATATGTGATATTTTTACATTATTATTTTGTACTAGTCAATTTTTTTCCACTATGACACGACATTTATTTCACATTCTTGTCTATCAATAAAATTTTGTTTGGAATAATGTATAAGTTTATAATTATATCCCATTCAATTATCTTACGGCCACTGCATTATATATATAAGGGTAAGGGTACTAATAAAAAAGGTTCTCTTCATTATTGTATAGAAAAACATGATGTACAAATTACAAGACAGCTAGTATGGGAACATGACTTATAGGAGCTTCTCAGTCCTGAGATGGTTTGACAAAGGTAGGGTCTAAAACTAAAAATGTATGTAAGTAAATACATTACCAAGTACGTAAATACTACATAGAAATACTACAACGTCTTGAAGGGTAGCTTATACTGATAGCTTATCTGAATTTTCAGCAGTGCCACAAGGTTGGGATTCCGGGTTAAACATATCTTCTGCTTTATGTTGATGTGTTTGCTTTGCGTCATGATCATGATTTCCATAAGAGCCGTGAGGAATTAACACTTAAAAATGGGATAACCATCCACCTAACCAACACTGGCATGATAACCGTACCCAAATCTTTATGAAATTCAATCAGTGTTTGGACCAAAATAATCATGTATGTTCATTTTAAAAAATGTAGCCCTAAAAATCAGGACAATCATTTGTAGCTTTTTGCGAACGTGGCAAATCTTTCCAGACCACGTTTAAGTAAACCTTCAAGAAATGGTTGCAGTGCCTGCAGATTATACCATGGAGAGGAGGAAAATACAAAGGGTTGTTAAAGCTGAATCAAGAGTGACAACATACACAGATAAGAGTCCATTATAACTGGTGAAAAGTGAGATTAACGAATGGATTTGACTCCTTTAAATTGAGTAGTTAGTAAAGTGAGAAAACCAAGCTTGATATTTTTTGGAAGGGCAAAGCTTGATATTTGAACAACTATGATTTATTATGCATGTGTATATAATTTAAACTACTCATTCCGTCCCTGATTATAAGATCGTTTACAAAAAAAGTTTTGTTCCTAAATAAAAGACTATCTACAAATTTCTAGATGTATTTATTACTCTTTTTTCAAACATACCCCTTATTAATATTATTAATACTATCAATAGATCTTGAAACATGAAAAGTTAACATTAAATATATCTATACACAAATGACAATTTGATAAAACATACATACGTTTGTGACAAATTTATTACTTCAACTTTTCTTAATACCGTGGTTTTGTAAACTAGTCTTAAAAATGTGAAGGGAGTATTGATTTGTTTATTAACTATTGATATTGCTTACTTTACTCTTGATCCTAAAGTGAGTTGTTCACATTAGAAGAGCAAGAACCCAAACAAATAAACTAGGAAAGCATCTTCCACTTTTCTTACTTTTTATCCGTCCCCAAATAATGAAAAATTGGGTATTCTTTCACGGTTTTTGTCAACCAAAAGTTATCAAAAACATCACATTTTTATAAAGGCCAGAGTACTTACCGATGCCACTGGAGCTAAAAGTTGAGGAACCTCATATGAGACTGTCAGCTGTAATAATGGACAAAAATGCAATAGTTACTAGTTAGTGCTTGACTAAAAGCTGAGTGGGGACAGGGGAGGAGAAAATGGAGAAAACACTATCTATTTTTACTTTTAAGTTGTCCTAATTTCATGTTAGAAGTTAAAAGCGTGGGAAAAACTGTTGATGCGATTGATATAAAGAGTTATTCCTTAGTGTGCATACATGTGGTGTGCCACCTAGTCATGCACTGGCCTGATAGGGACAGGCAATTAGGTGGCCCAATAGGAACTTGCAGCTAGTTTGGTAAATACTAGAATGAGAAACTTACAATTGGTATTGGTTACCCAATTTTCCCCCCTAAATATGGGATCAAAGTAAGTCGGCAAAGTTGTACAAGAAAGATTGAGTTGTTATCATCAATGTAAAACAAAACAGGTGAAATTTGTAAAAATTGTATAAAATGCCTTACTTCTACAAGGCATGAAGAAGGACCTTTTGGATAGAATCGCACAGCACCTCTGCCACATAAGAAATCAGACAACTATAAGTCTTTTAATGCAAACAGAGAACATGGTGTCTATGTCAGACGCAACATTAGATTATGTTTTATTAGTCTGAGAAATCAGACAATTATAAGTCTTTTAATGCAAACAGGGAACATGGTGTCTACGTCAGACGCAGCATTAGATTACGTTTTAATGACAAATGAAGATTAGACAAAAACTAGTGCTAAACATGCTTAACCGAAATGTGTTTTCTTGCCACTGGATGGCTTAAACAAGATACAGCTAGGAATTCTATAACCATGATTGAAGCATTGTATTTTGCAAACATTGTGTGAATCAGCTAACAGATTGTCAGTCCAAGCACAAAGATAACACAATCATAAGTTTTACTAATATCAAAGCAAAAACATAACATACTTCTTGACACAGCCATAATGCAACCTTGATTACTAATTAGAACATTTCACTGCTATAAGGTTAAAGACCTTCTACTCCCTTAAAAAAAAAGTCTGCAGTATTTATAGCATAGAAACCTACTCATATCATGTCAGACTCTACGACTAGAAACCTACTAATAACATACTTCTTGACACAGCATTATGCAACCTTGATGACTAATTAGAACATTTCACTGCTATAAGGTTAAAGACCTTCTACTCCCTTAAAACAAGAGATCTACGGTATCTATAGCATAGAAACCTACTCATATCATGTCAGACTCTACGACTAGAAAGCTCAAAATGTTTATTCTTAGGGCATAATGTTGGGGAGTCCAGGAGTCACGGGAGAAACAACAGGTCCAAATGCTCCAGGACCACAAGAGAGGAGATGCCGCATCTCCACCCAAAACCTTAAGGCATTAGGTATATAGGTCACCTCACTTATATAGCCAACATTTTATCCATTTATAGGCAATGTGGGACTTAACCACTCACACTTAAAACCCAACACATAAAAGCTGGATATTGGTATTCCTTACCAGCAATATTGCTATAAGAACATGTCAAGGACTACGATGTTAAATTCCTAGCACATACATTATCAAACATATATCAGAATACCTTCTTTTAAGTGACCTACACTGCTGAATTAGTAAACAAAAACTAAATATTCAGCCGTTTTTTTTACTCTGGGAACCAATGTAAGGAAGGAATTCACCCTTCCTTCTTTTTCATTACTCATTTAAGAGAAATGGCATAAGTTCTACTTCATGAAGTAAATTCAGCCAATTATGCATTATCAAGTGTAACCTAATGGTATGTTTGGGAAATGAAACAAAATAAAGAAGGGGACTTATGATAATAATACTATGAATGTATCACACATTCATACCTAAGTTAATATAGTTAATCAACTTGATTCCACTCTCTTCTCTTGCTAACCTCTTTTTGTTTACCAAACAAAGGTTAATGGCAAGAGATTTCGATTGTTTTAATTTAGCAGATCACTTGGTTGTTGAGCACATCAAGTATTTTAAGGTAATTTCTTTTAGCAAAAGATAAACTACAGTAATGCTTGGACAGGTTAATATAATACTACAATGACAATTAACAAAGAAATATGTATAGGGATGTTTCTTCTCAGTCTTAGTTACATGTCAAATCAAATGTTCCCTAATGTTGGACTACCGAAGTTTCCACAGAAAAGGCAATCAAGCACAAGATATTAACTTATCAGAAAATGTCCTTGTCAGTTACCTGTTGGGAAGACCATCCAGAGATCGCCAATGGATTTTCTGATTTGGAGTGGGCTGCAAGAAGGCAATAAAACATGAATACAAAATACTAATTGTAAAGAGCATTTTCGAAAAGAAGCAAAAGTATCAGGTAGGCAATCTTTTCCTGCATATTACGAGCAAGCCAAGAGAACTCAATATTCTGACCAAATGCCTTATACTTCAAGGACCATTGCGACAGGTCAGGTTTGTCTGGCAATATCTGCAAAATGGATCCAACATTTTGCATAAAATCAAAATTTATTACTGATTACATTTTACTATGATATTCGTATGAAGATTGCATGTTTATGATAATTTAAACAGTTGAAAGCAGCTAAAATTCGAAACATAAAGACCATAAACTTCAAACGAACAAGCTAAATATATGATTTAGCAAAGAGAAACAAGCAGAAGCTATATTTTTCGTGATTCTTCATGTTATAAAAAATATCATGCACAATTTTATATTGTCTAATTTGAAGTGAAATATCCTCATCAACACAGTTTAATCTAGTTTGACAGGAAAAGAGTCAAGGTTGCGTTTCGCATGCTATGATCCCATAAGGTAAAGAGTTTAAATTCTTTCATAAAAACCAACAATAGTGATTACGATATTAGCCTTGTAATTAATCAGGGTTAGAAGGAGAGCAGCACACCTTAACAGTGGAAATAAAGGGCATCCATTCCGGGATGGCTTCACGATCAGAATAACAAGCATATGCTACAGAAATGGGCACATCAACCTCCATCTTAACCCTGCAGTTAAAAACATTCTTATTTTCATTGAAAATAGGAAGCTGCGGTTGGATCAGCTTGACGAAACCAAACAAAAGTGCTTAAAACTGACACATATATTATGAAACATACAACATTAACACGGTGATATAAGTGCTTATAACATCACATTTGGATAAACAACTTAATTAAGCGCTTATAACATAAACAATTATGTATAAGCTATTTCTATAACAAATGTTAAATAAATTCAATCTGTTTTCATTTAAGCTATAAAATGTTTACAAACACTATCCTTAACCACTAATTAATAACCTTAACCATATATGTAGATACAAAATAGAAAAGCGAGTAGAAAAAAGCGATTAGTGATTAAGAAGTGAAAAAGAAAAGGAGTAAGTTACGTGCAATCCTGCCATTCCATGACAGGGGAAAAACGGTTGATGCGACGGAAAGTTGAAGATCGCTTAGAAGAAGAAGAAGAGTGAGGGAGTCTGAAGAAGAAGCGATTGGAAGAGAGTGAAGTTGAGGGGAAGCTTCTAGAAGTAAAATTGGCGGCAAATGTGGTTCTAGCATTGCGATTCAAAGATGAAGTTGTTGAAAAAGTGCCTATGACGACGGTTGCAGTTACAGATGAAGACATAGTCTCAAGTTTCAGAGTTTACAGTTCTCCTATCCCTGCGGACTACTGTTGCAACAACTGGGTTTCTTCCGCGACGATGTCTTATGAAATTGTGAATCACATAAATTATTTTGGAGTAATATTCCACGTGTGCAGTTGGTGGTGGATCCGTGCCCACTCAAATTCTTTCCTTTCATTTCATTTCTCTAATTTTTTTTTGGTCAAAGTCAAACATTTCGCTAAATTTCTTTTTAAATAAGGCAAAATAAAATATATTAACAAAATGTTTTGATCTCTAGCACAAGTAGTGCCAAAGGAAACAAAACAAAATTACAAAGAGTTTCGATCAAACCACAAAAGACAACAAGGAAGAATTACATCAGTCAATCCCCAAACAAGTTAGGGGACGCTGCAACCACATATGGTAACCAAAAGGAAAACACACATTTTTTGCTTTCAACCATTTAATAGATGTAATCTTAACCTTTTCAAGTAATTGCGCAATTGTTTGTGTTGTATTGACAAACAGTCTTTGATTTCTTTCATTCCAAAGAACCCAAATACCAGAAAGCCAAACCAAATGAAGGAAAGACCTTCTTAGAGCATAGCTACCTCAAGAGAAAACAAACTGATAATA
>Ga0315915_1006914_pt1 | contig 13720 bp, 6 predicted proteins | sample MpolbnodulesMG_FD_207738 | JGI IMG/M metagenome (GOLD analysis project Ga0315915, IMG submission 207738) | Medicago polymorpha root nodule microbial communities from Los Angeles, California, United States - branched nodules | ecosystem: Host-associated > Plants > Roots > Nodule | place: USA... | reverse complement strand
GGATCTTCTTTTCCAAGAAACCTTCTTAGCTAGAAGCCTAGTTCCAATCCCCTTGATCCTTGATTCTTTGAGAAACAACCTCCACAAACACCTTTGGAGATGAAAAGCATCTACTTTTGTTTTAGATTTTTGATTCTCCACCAAGATTCTTAAGAGAAACTAGTTCATCCAATATCCTATAACACCTGATCAACCTGGATCTCAAATCCTACAAATGTTCTTTTAAAAAGTGTTTAATTGGAAGAGTTTGGATGGGGAGAGAGAGATAGAGAGTCTGCAAAACTAATTAAATGATGAGAATTTGAGTAGTGGCTAAATGGTCTTTAAATAATTCAAATTGGGAGTGCAACGCGTGGAGGAACATAGAAGATTGAATCTGTATCAGTTTGTCGATGAATAGAAGCAACGCGTGGAGGCATAACTGCAAAGATCAAAGAAACAAAGGAAAAAATGCAAGAAAATGCACACAACTTGCATGAAAATCAACATAAATCAAGAAAGAAGCGAAGAAAACCAATGACAAAAAATTAAGAGATTAAGGTGTAACAAACTCTGTAACTAACTTACCCACGAAGAAAAGTCACTGATACCATGTTATGAGAAAGCAAATTGAACAAAATTAACTCATTTCTCTTAATGAATGATGAGGTTACAACTAACATTTATAGTAGTAGTTAGTGAGACCACTATAGTAGTTAATCACGTACTTAGAGAATCTCAATAACTAAGTAGCTACTCCCTCATTCCATAACAAGCGACCCATTTGTAAAAAATAAATTGTTCTAAAATAGATTACTCATTTCACCCTTTTAGTTCAACATTAATTATCTCAATTTCCAATAGTATATATTTTAATTAATACTTTCTCTTGTTCAATATATTTACTCCGTCTCTATATCTAAGCACTTATTTGACTTCATTTTTGTCCCTAAATATAAACTCCTTTTCAAATTACTAGATACATATATTATTATTTTCCTAAACATACCTCTAACTAATACCACTAACTTGCCTTGTAATATAAAAAGTCAAATTTAATACACATACAAACAAAAAATAATTTGGTAATATTAACACACAAAATAAACACATTAATTGCTCTAACAACTTTTTTTAAGAAATGTGAAAAAAAGCAAAGAGAGCTTACATATAGGGACGAAAGGACTATAAAAAAAGATTATTTTTTAGATACATTTAATAATCAATGTATCCGGTCTTCGTTGTAAATTAGATACATTAATTATTCAATGTATCCAAAAAAGAATATTTTCTTATATATAGGACTGGAGGTATTAATTTCATCACTCTCAATTCAGTATACCACCTCTGTCTTTAATTATAAGATCATTTTGAAAATACTTTTAGTCCCTTTTTATAAGATCCTTTGCTATTTTCAACTATATTAATTATTTCTTTACATACATGCCCATATTTATTATACTTTTTTTTTTCTTCAATCACCAATAAATAAATTGAAAACATAAACTAGTTCTCTCTTTTAAAAGAGAAAATTGTAAAAACAATAGTGATTATAAACAACTTTAATACAAATATCAACTTTCTTAATTCCCATGATTTTGATAAAATGGTCTTATATTTAGGGACGAATATAGTATTTTATTTTGCATTTATGATAATAATAAATGTATCGATACTTGATAAGGACACTCATATTTTTTTCTCTTTCAGTTATACATTTTTTTTAGTTTTAATTGCACTTTTGGTTTCACAGTTTGACCAGCTCACGAAAATGGTCCTCCCTCATTCAAATCGAACAAAACTGTCCTCAGACTAAAAAGCACCTGGGTGACATTTCCATCTGAAACCCCTCTTTTCTTTTATTGTTACTCACCCTCACTCACAAACCCGTTAAAACCCTAAAATCCAGAAGCTTTCCATGGATTGAACCCAGGATTCATTGAAAACCAAATCAAATTTAGAGCTCGTCGAATTTCAAACCCGAATTCAGATTCATACACGAATTATAACCTAGATCTGCCTCATACAACGAAAGGTAAATCATGTAAGGGATGTGTATACTACTCATCTGTTCTTAAGGTCAAATCTAAAAAAACCAACCTGCCATGGTTTATCCAGAATGCTACAGGAAGGTCTCTCTCTGCATTTTTTTTTTGTTTCTATTTTTTTGGGGTTGAATTAGAAAACACGTGAAATGAAATTTTGTGTGTGGATTCTTTGAAAATTTGTCATTGAATATGTTGTTTAGTGTTTTTTTGAGTTAGGAAAAACAAGTATTGATGTACAATTTGTGTTTTTATGTGTTTTATTTATTTTTAATTTCAGAATTTTATTTTTTATTTATTTTCTAATTGTTAATTTATATAAATTTGTTTTTAATTAATAAAATATGATTTGCTGACAAGTACGAGTGTTTTTCCACTTATGATTTGCCACCTAAGTGCTTTTTTGGACACCTCATTAAAAATGCGATACATCAGAGTTTTTGGGAGCTAAACTACGGGGTAGGACTAAAACTGCAAAAAACATGATAGTTTAGGGACAATTTTGTTCGATTTGAAAGAGACAGGACCATTTTTATGAACCGGTCAAAATGTGAGGACCAGAAGTGCAAATAAGCCTTTTTTTTAATATGTAAAATGAACGGATTTGGATACTCTTCTACCATTTCTCTCATGATGTTGGTGCCGCACTAATCTCAACCATTCAGCCCACATGTATTTTCTCTTTCCTTTGTTTTTTTTCCTCTTTATGAGTCAATCAACCATTGGATTAGGAAAATGAGAGATGGCCGGACAAAAGGGGCAGGAGAGGATCCAATTCCAAAATGAACAAAAGACTCTGTTATTTTGGGATGAAGACAGGGACAGATCCATTAGCAGGCTTTGTGGGGCTAAAGCCCCACATCCAACTTCCCTATTTTTTTATATTATAAATACGGTAATAGTTATTTTGGTCCCTGAATGTGTGACAAGTAGTCCTAATAGTCTCTCAATGTATTAAAATTTCAAAATAGTATATGATTTTGCACTTTCTTAGTCAAAATAGCCTTGAACTGACGATAAATAAGTATATTAAAAGACTAATATGACAATATTAACAAATTATTTTAATGTTAGGGACTATTTTGACTAGCAAAGTGCACAATCAAAAACTATTTTAAAATTTTGATACATTAAGAGACTATTATGGTTACTTCTTACACATTCAGGGATTAAAATAATTATTTCCTCTTATAAATAAAACACATTACGTTAAGAATAAGACCAACAAGTCAACAACCTTGTGCAAAACTTGTGGAAACAAATAAGTGCAACACATATGCTATGATTTATAAGTTTTTGAAGTTGACTTTGCTTTTGTCGGTAGCAAATGTAGGTGTTAGCAACTTAGCTAGATTTTACCACACATGCACCAAATACCAGGATCCACCCCAGATGAAGAGAGTATGATTTATTTTGATGTTGAGCTGTATCACTTTGTTGCTATTGCTAAGCATTACCATGTTTATGCTGTAATAACTCTATTTATTTCTTCTCAAAGTGTGATGAGGTGTTTGGCTCTTCAGAAAATATTTTCTAAAATAAACATTGTAGACATGGGTTTTCATTTTTAAAAGACGCATATCATTTTGCTGGAATTTTTTCTTTCTTTCTTGAAGTCGGTCAACTCTTACTTATGGTGATAGATAGATTTAGCTTTAATCTATTTGGTTGCAAAACTTACACTACTAATTTGGTGTATTAATTAATCGATATGTATGGGTTTGAGAATAAAATATAAATGATGAATTATTAAAATATTACTGATGTGAATCATGTGATTGAATATTTTTTTAAAGAAAGATTCATGTGATTGAATTTGTTATTAATCAAATGAAAGATAATATTTTGTTAAAAAAAGTAAAAGTTCACAATTCATCTCTTAACTTAATTTTAATTTTAGGTAACAAATTTGCGTTTTATCTTTTTTACCTATTTAATCCTTATATTAGTCCATGGTTGTTGTAACATGTAAGCTGGTTGTTTTTGTTGCTTTACTTAAAGATTTCTACAAATCCTTTTAACTTGAACTTCCCATCAATGTGTTATAAGGGTCTCACTCAATTGATTAAACAGCTTGAACTTGAATAGTGTAATTCGATCTATACAACCTATATTATATTATTATATTATTTCTTTGAGTGAAATTCATTAACAATTTCACCTCAATTACTTAATAATGGAGATTTTTTTTGTGAAGGGTACTTAATAATGGAGAATGATTAAAAGTAATTTTAGTAACAAATTACACTGTAGTAATCTGTTAATTTAGACAGAAGTGGTTATTGAATTTCACTCAATAAATTATTTTGAACAACCAAATTTCACTTCTAAATAAAACAATTCATAACCAAATTTTACAACAAAACAAAATGAACCCCTTCTCCAAAAACGCAAGGTTTACAACAAAACAAAATAACATGAATAATGATGTCTTAATTCATACTCAACCGATATTAGGCTCATTTAAACAAATTATTTAGAAAATCTAACTTTTACTATTTTTTTTTCAAGTATCTAATTGTTAGAATTTACTTTTTAAATGAATTCTATATATAACAATGCATTATTTTTATCAATTGAACTATCCTCGTAGTAAAGAGAACATATCCCATGTAATGGCTAGAGAGTCCAGTGGAATCTCAGCCGCTCGTTTCACTCTACAATGCAAGACAAATTATTAAAAAAACAATTTGATTGTAAAAATTTCCACTGCACCATATCAAGTGAAAAGGACACGGGAAAGAATCCCAATCCCAATCCCAAAGTAAGTACCTAACTTTTACTTCTAAATTACAACTATAATAAAACAATTCTTAACCAAACTTTATCGAGAAATGCTAGCAACACACCTTTTAACACATACTTTCTAACACACTCTCTTTGATTGGTTAAAATTCACATGGGTTCCACCAAATCATGTGGGTCCCATATAAATTTGGTGGGTCCCATGTGAATTTTAACCAATCAAAAAAGTGTGTTAGCAAATGTGTGTTAAAAGATGTGTTGCTAGCCTTTCTCAACTTTATTTATCTTATCAAATTACTTCAAATAGTGTTAGATGTCAACTAGAAAACAAGATTCTCCATTACCATTTTTCATCTCAAAGTAATCAATCACTTTTTCCACATCTTCCAAAATAACAAACTCAAAGTTGTTTCCCTCAAAAAAAAAAAAAAACTCAAAATTGTTACCAAAGTAACACAATTTCCTATGTCATCATAATTTCTTCTTATCTCTCTCTCTCTCTCACTACAAAAAAACATTGACACACAAATCATCTTCAAAACAAAAAAAACACAACACAACACAAAGTACACAGTACTATGATGATGTTTCATTCCAAACCCAGAACACTCTTTTCACCTTCATTCATCTTCTTCTTCTTCTTCATTTCATTGTCCTTTGCTTCAAAAACAACACCAAAAAAACATCATTCACAATCCCTCACATACCTATGGCCACTTCCTTCAAACTTTACTTCAGGAAACTACTCTCTCTCCGTTGACCCTTCACTCACTCTTTCAGTTATAGGAAATGGTGGTGTTGCTTCTTCTCCTATTCTTGATGCTGCTTTTGATAGATATAAAGGGATCATTTTTAAGAATGCTGGTTTTGAATTTGGTAAAGGGTTTGTTAGAAAGTTGAGGGAGAGGATTAGTTTGGTTGCTTATGATGTTGTTGGTTTGAATATTGTTGTGCATTCAGATGATGATGAGGTGAATTTTGTTTTTCTTTGTGTTGGTCAATTTTGTTTCTTTTTCTTGTTTGGTTGATGTTTTGATTGACTTATTTAGCTTATGTAGTGACATAAGTTTTGTAAGACTGTTTAGAACTTTTGAAAACAGCTTATGACATTTTTTTTGTAAGTTTTTTTCAGCTTATTTTCGTAAGTTTTCCGTAATAGCTTATGAAAACAGCTTATAACATATACAAAGAATGTTAACTTTATTTGATCATTTGCTATAAGCTGTAAATAAGCTGTTTATCCAAGCCGGAAGATTTGGAAAGTTAACTTGGTTTAAATACATTGTTAATTATGTTCCGTGGATGATTATTAAATATAGCCATGATTTTGAACATTATTGACCACAACTTTCAGATATATATTTGAACGCAAATTGTGGTTAAGGGATATCACATATATTTGAACACAATTTAGATGGTTAATTGATATCATGTATAGTTGAACAATTGAAAATTTTAGCTGATGGTTAATGAGTTAAAAACCTTATTATATTTAATCATCATTTATTGACAATGATTGACCACATATTTTGAACTGGTTAACCATCCAAATTGTTGTGGAAACTTGTTGTCAAATTTGTGATTTTGGGTTTGAGAATTGAGATTTTTTGTTTCCAGCTTCAACTTGGTGTGGATGAAAGCTATACCTTGTCAGTTTCTAAAGCCGGTGAATCTTCTGTTGCTTGGGAAGCCACCATTGAGGTTTTTTGCATCCTGCTCATTACAGTTTACAGCTTGTCTATTTTAGTTATGGTGTTTCTGATTTGGATATTCAATGATGCTTTTTACTGTGTTTTGGAATTAAAGTTGCTTGTCAGAACCTCTACAATCACAATTATATACGGAATTCCTAAATGCATTTAGAAACTATTTATATGAAAAGGTCGATTGAGTGAACATTTCTTGTTTTTCAAATAAAGAATGAGATAATTGTGGTTTGCTTATTAATTCTGGACTCGAAACAAATTTAAGTAAAATTTACTGGAACGTATGGTTTAATTTTAAGCATTTTTTCTTACAAAAAATCTGATGTACATTAGTTTTCTCATTCTTGGCAGTTGTTGTTTATCTTATTCTGTGATTTTATTTACTGTAGGCACATACTGTTTATGGTGCATTGCGTGGATTAGAGGTATGTACCGAATTTACAAAGATTGATGCTTAGAGAGAAGTTAAACTGTCGTGCTTGATGGCTTTATTTCATGTCTGTTCACCGGAGCAGTAGATACCATACATTTATGTAGTAGCTAGTTGTTTGGGAGCTTAGTCTAGCTAATTGATTTGCTTCTTTGCATATATGTTGTTTTAGTTCAGATTTGTTTTAGTTGAGTCTGGTCATAGTTGGCCTGCCTATATGTTGCAATAAGGTTCAGGCCTTCTCCTGTTTTGCAATTTAATTTTTCTAGCTTTGATCAAGAAAGTTACCATACATTTATATCTGCATTAGCGGTCATATACTGTCTGAGAATTTTTAACATTTATCTGCATTCTCCATTTTCATCTTTTAGTTCTCTTTTTCTTCATAGGAATGATTGGCGATTCCATAATCTACTTTGTCATTCCATAATCTACTTTTATGTTCCATGTTTGAGCAAAAAACTTAACTAACCACATACCATGTCAGTGCTTATGTATAAGCTATTTTTAAGACAAAAGATAAAGTAAAGTTGTTTTCATAAGCTGTTTCCTTAAGCTTATGCCAGTAGATAAGCTCAAATAAGTCACTTCAAACCCACCTTGAAATGTTTTTCCTTTTATACCTTTACGTTACCGACTTCATATTGTAGAAGTATAAAATGTCACATGTATATGTATTGGCATATATATTGTAAGTTTAAGTTCCTTAAAGTGAGTTTGTCTTCTTCTTCTTCTTTACCTTGAAAATTGAAAACTGAACTATTTTTGTCTTTGCATGATGCACCAGACATTCAGCCAGCTGTGTTCTTTTGATTATACAACTAAAACAGTACAGATACAAAAGGCACCTTGGTCCATCCAAGATAAACCTAGATTTGCATACCGTGGTCTTATGTTGGGTAAGCCACAATGTTTAGAAAGAGAAATTAATATACAATGTGCGATTTTATACTATCGTAAAAGGATATTATTGATTGATACGTATGGTTTTTTGATTATCTATTTTGCAGATACATCGAGGCACTATTTACCAATTAGTGTAATTAAGCAAGTTATTGAATCTATGTCCTATGCAAAACTTGTAAGATAAATGTCATAAGTTTCTTTTGTTTTCCTTCCATGCTGTTTTCAACCATTGGAAACCAATCTTAATGTTGTTTCACATAACATTGAATACATAAAAAAAAATGCTTCGTAGAATGTTCTACATTGGCACATCATAGACGAAGAGTCATTTCCTCTCGAGATACCTACATATCCAAATTTATGGGAAGGTTCTTACACAAAGTGGGAACGTTACACAGTAGAGGATGCATATGAAATTGTCAAGTAAGACCCTCCTTTTCCAAATCATCTTTGCTTGAAATTGTCTGACTTGAATATTCCTGGACATGGTTTGAATTGCAGTCTGCAAGCGTAATTGTCATGTAACAATGACTGCATTTTACCGCACTGTAAAGGTTCACAGCGTAATCGCGATTGCAACTGCAATTTAGAACCATGATCCTGATGCAACTGTTCTATTGTTAATGGGTTGCTAACTTTTCTATGTCAATAATTTTGAACTGAAAATTGGTATCTGCAAAATTGTATTAACAACTGAAGAGAGTGGAAAATAAGTATTATTAGCTGGAAATTATGTTGGTATAATCCTGATATTATATTATGATGTCATGGTCAAATGATCGGTGATGATATTTTCCTTTTATCATAATTGTTACATTCTAGTTACTAACTTATCATCTCTGAGTTCCCTTTCTTAATCTATCGCTGACAGAAATTATGATTTCTTTTCATGTTTCACACTGTGATGATCAAGCTTTGCCAAAATGAGAGGTGAGGTATTTTCAAATTCCTTTTGAAGTTTCTGCTACATAATATCCTCAACATTTTGCAGTTGATCAGGATTTTAGATTTTTCTGTTATCCTTTTCCGTTTGTCCTTTTCATCTTGTTGATATCATGCATAGTAAACCGTTTGTCTCTTTCATCATCATATATTTAATGAGTATTTACATAACTTATCACAGGCATAAATGTGATGCCAGAAGTTGACGTCCCCGGGCATGCAGAATCATGGTAAAACAAACGTCTCAGTCATTATTTTCCCTTAATTATAGCTTGACAGTATGATAATAATTGGCTTAGTTACTGTGTTGCACAGAGACCCAAGATTTTTTTTTCCTTTTACAATTATTATACATATTTCATTTTAGAAAGACTTGGTTTACCATAAAAAAATTGTACACGTTCTACCTTGTTACCTGTAATAACATTAAATGATCCATCCAATGATTGCTATAGATTGACATTGAATTCAGAATTTTGTTTATTATTAATGTAGCACCGGCTCTTCAGATTAAAGATGTGTCAGATATCCGACACATCTTTACCGGTGTCTACATGTTTGCGTCAATGTCATGACTGATTTCCTTGTCTGTGCTAATGCTTCATTGTTTATAACAGCAATTTAGTTGATTATTTATTCCCTTCCATATTTGCTTGCTTATTCCAATCATAACTTTGAGTTCAAGTACTATATCTAAAAACCTTTTGTTCAAGTATTAATCAATAGATTCTATTAATTTGGGCCATAACTAGTTGTACCAGAAGTTTAATACTTCTACTATAACAAGTAGCGTTCGTCACACACATTTTAAGTTTTTATTTTTGTTTTCTGTGCAGGGGTGCGGGATATCCTGATCTTTGGCCATCACCTTCCTGCAAGGAGCCACTAGATGTTTCAAAGAATTTTACTTTTGATGTCATTTCTGGTATTCTGTCAGGTTAATTTCCTATAAAACCTTAAGCCCCTTGATATTTTTACGATATGTATAACAACTTTCTCCTCTGATGAACATTATTGATGAATTCTTCGGAAGATTATATGGATACAACTTGAATATTCTCAGTAGCGTAAGATTCTTATAGTCTGAGACACCATTTGATATTAAGTTGCATATTTCAAACAGGTCATTTGTCTTTTTTCGTGTCAAATTAGTCCTTTTTCATTGTTTGTTACCTGAGCATGCACATTCTTGAATTCTTTAAAGTTGGGCGAATTTGGAGAATAGGGAGAAAGAGAAGGGAAGAGAGGAAGAACCGAAACAACTGAACAATTAGCAAGAATCCGGAAAATAGACTAACAATCCAAAGCATATAATAGTTATTAAATAGCCAAGCCTCTAGCTAGTCCTAATAAATCCTCGACTCGGTAGACAAGTTATCCTAATTTGATATATATAATTAATCATTAGAAAAGCTACTGATAAACGCCACGCTTTTGATATATTACCAAACTGCACAGATGCGTAGTTTTTGTAAATCTAATATTCCTTTCCCAGAAATCATTATTCGTTCTCCAAAATTGGAATTTTTTGGGAGATATTAGATGCAAATATAGGTTTGGAGGGATAAAGTTGTAACTTAAATCTATACATTCACAACCGTAATATTATGAAGTTTTTCGACCAAGGAGCTGAACTAATGATGCTTCTTGTTGGATAATTGATTAGAAATTCAGATGGTTCCAAGTATATTCAAACGTCATCCAATCAGTTTTATATTTGTTCTTTCTCCTTAATTTGCAGATATGAGAAAGATTTTCCCGTTTGAGCTATTTCACTTGGGTGGTGATGAAGTTCATACAGGTCAGTATGAGTGGTTTCTTACCAAAAAAAAAAATTGATCTTAAAGCTTAAGATGTTAAGTATGGGATTGAAAATATTTTTTATTTTTTTTATCATTAAGACAACTTAAAAGTTGATCTCTAAAGTGATAAATGCAATATGTGAGCTATGAATAAATCTTAATGATTTTGGAAAAATCTACTACCATCTTTGTTCCTTGTTTAAATCTTAAGATCTTGTTTCGTTTGATGAAATGTTATTTGCAACAAATCTTGTTTTATTAGTTTGAATTGGAAATGAAGTCATTCATATTAATTAATTAATGCTTATTAATGAGAAATTATGTTTTATTTTGACAGATTGCTGGAGCAATACTTCTCATGTAAAGGAATGGTACCGATTTTAATCTGTTTTAATTCTAAAGTGATTAACTTACCTTCAATTTTGGATATTTAAGTAAAACTTTGTACGCTTAATAAGTAATGACTTGCCACAGTTTTGACTATATATTGCAGGCTTCAGAGTCACAACATGACCACTAAGGATGCCTATGAATACTTTGTATTGAAGGCTCAAGACATAGCCCTTTCGAAAAAGTGGACTCCAGTTAACTGGTATGTATACTACAATCTGAAGAAAGAAACTGATTTATGCCCTTATTTTTTCCTTGATGGTCATTTCACCTTAGTAACCTCTTCCCATCCCAGCTCGTTGTTCCTGATGAAAACTGGCTATCAAATGCCGCTTATAGTTTGCATGTGTATTAGACTGCAGCACTGATACTTTAGATTGATAGTGTGACCGACATGTGTCAGTGACTGACACTAACACGATACGACTTTTGTGATTACATATCGGTGTTGTGTCTGTATCGATGCTTCATAGGGCCACAGTATAATAGCTGAGCATATCAAGAACTATAATTAATATTCTATTTACAACACATTCAATACATTTCCTTATTTTCTTTTGTAACATATTTGCATGTGACATTTTCTTTTGTAACTTCACAGGGAAGAAACCTTCAATACATTTCCGTCAAAGCTTCATCCTGAAACAATAGTGCATAACTGGTGAGTTCCCATTTATACAACTAGTTTTATTGTGGTACGAAACTCGAATATCTGAGTTGCAGAATAATGTATTTAAGGTAAATGTTGTAGGTTGGTCTCTGGTGTTTGTGCAAAGGCTGTTGCAAAAGGTTTCAGATGCATTTTCAGTAACCAAGGTGTCTGGTATCTTGACCATCTAGATGTACCTTGGGATGAGGTCTATACTGCAGATCCACTAGAATTTATACACAAAGAGTCAGAAGAAAAACTTATACTTGGAGGAGAAGTTTGCATGTGGGGTGAGACTGCTGATGCATCTAATGTTCAGCAAACAATTTGGCCTCGAGCTGCCGCAGCTGCAGGTAAGCATTTTATACCAACGCCATATTTTTCACTGTTCTTGTATTTTACTACCTCTCTATTTATAAGTACATTTAAAGCTTTTCACATATATTAATGTGTCAAATTTTCGTACGTATGTTCCTAAAATACTCTTTTGTATGTAGATGTGTTCAATCTTTTTCATCTTACAAGACACTTAGTAGTATTACTTAAGCGTATATTTGGAAAAAAGAAATAACAAATCTATCTAATAAGTTTAAAGGGAGCTTATATTTAGGTGCCATTCCTTAAAAAATGCTTATAATTAGAGACAGAGATTGTATTTATTGTTTTAGCATACTTTTGCTCTGGATCTAGAACATGATATATGTGAAGGTTATAAATCTAGCATTCTCTTTTCTAATTTAGATATGCCTCTTCAGTTTATCATTTTCCTTTGTTTATAAACAACTTAAATCAAAGATTGGAGAAGTGTGAAATTAGGAAATTCAAGCCTCTGAATACAGGTCCTATTTGGATAAACAACTCAATTTAGTGCTTATATCATTAACGCTTATCATATAAGCACTTATGAATAAGCTATTTCTATAACAAAAGATAAAATAAAGTAAAATTGTTTTCATGTAAGTCATAAGCTGTTTTAATAAACTATCCTGGAGAGCTTATGAAAATAAGCTGAAAACATCTAACTGCTCATTGTTTCTGACAGAACGCATGTGGAGTGAGAGAGATTTTACTTCTGCACGAAATGCTACCTTAACAGCATTGCCGCGGTTGCAAAATTTCCGATGTCTGTTAAATAGACGAGGAGTTCCAGCTGCTCCTGTCACAAATTATTATGCTAGAAGGGCACCTGATGGTACAGGCTCATGCTATGATCAATAATCTGTATCATGTTTTATCTGTATTTGTAAAGCCTGTTGTGAAAGTAACTTTGCCTGGTTGATGAGCTAGAATTTTCATTCTGGTGCTCAAATGCTTGGTAGCTATGGTCATTGTATATCAGATCTCTCCGATGATGGTAACAGTCATATTGTAATGTTAATGTAATATCTGTAAGAAATAAATTCAAAGACTTTAATGTCTGAAGTTTTTTTTCTTCTTTCTTTTCGGTAACCATGCTATTGCCGCGCCAAGAAATTTGGCTAGGCAATTTTAGTGGGGTCTCCCCAGCCAACCACATTTTTTCTATCAACAAGTCTCAATCTGAGACCTTGCTTAAGAAATCCGAGTTTAATCACATAAAATGATATCATCTATCTTTTGATCCAATTGCATGAATTTAGGACACCGTAAATAATGATAAGGGTGAAAAATACTTAAGTCATTATTTTATTACTTGTGCGATATGGTACACTTGTCAAAATCTCCGGTATGTGTATGTGACAAATAACACAGGTAAATTGCTGTGACATCAATGCAAATACCATTTTTCAAAAATTCATAATACTTTGGTTCTTCATTCAAACACCATGAACCATTTCGACCATTTAGACGAGGTAAATCCAATGTTCAACTCATATCAACATGACAGCGCATACAAAATGAGTAAAATACCCCTAAGGCTTTGTTTGGGAAAAGTTTATGAAGAGATAAACCCTTGTTTGTGAGTTTTAAAAAAAATAGGGAAAAGTTTTGGGCAGTTTTGAAGGGCTTCATTTGTCCAATTTTAAAGTTCCTCTAAATTGGGGGGTTAAACATACAAATTGACAATTTTGTCCTCATAATAATTCAAAATTCCAATTATAATTTACAAGATAAATTACAAAGTATAACACAATGTATTCATTTTA
>Ga0315915_1006913_pt1 | contig 13722 bp, 6 predicted proteins | sample MpolbnodulesMG_FD_207738 | JGI IMG/M metagenome (GOLD analysis project Ga0315915, IMG submission 207738) | Medicago polymorpha root nodule microbial communities from Los Angeles, California, United States - branched nodules | ecosystem: Host-associated > Plants > Roots > Nodule | place: USA... | reverse complement strand
ATATATATATATATATATATATATATATATATATATAGATATAGATAAGAGAGTAAGAGATAAAATAAGAAATAATGTGAGTATAAGATAGAGAACTATCAATTTTTTTTCTTCATAAAATGGTTGTACATATCATTTCTTCACCGAAAAAAATAAGGACATAACATAACTCATAATTGTGAGATGAACAAGTATCATAATTTTGGGACTTCCCAGAGATCCTACACTAAATTTGATCGTCACATTTGACTAAGAGAAACAAAAAAAGTAAGATTGATACAAAATCTTCACCCAAATATTTAAAGCATTAGGTATATGGGTCATCTCACTTACACTTTACTAAAAATCTATTATGACATCCAATATAGAACTTTAACTCACACTTAACACATTAACATCTCTTAATCAAGTGTTTGATTCTCTACGTCTGTAATTATGTGACATAGTCGTATAAAGTCAAACAGAGGTACAACATGTTCAAAAATGTTGGTTGGTGATGGTCTCACGAAGGGAGAGGTTTATGTTTCTTTCTCTCATGGTAAGATAGAAAGGAAATTAGAAGAAAAAAATGAATATGAAAAGGGAATTTGAACATGAGAAAAGACAAGAAGAAACAATAAATATTGTGTGTTTTGTCCGTAGAGTATAGAGAATAATGTGAGTTGCTGGTAATTTTATGGGGTTACTGAAGGAGTTGGAGATTTTTGGGTAATCAATTTTATCAAAAAAATTGACTAAATTAAAAAACGCTACATGATTTAAAATGTCCAATAAACATGTATTTTTTAACTTAGCATAACACATTTGCAATTTTCCATTGTCACTTAGCATTAAAGTATATGAGTCTTCTCACGACGTATATGTTGCTCAATCTTCACTCTTCTATATTGTGTTGGACTGTAATTGACATTTGATATATCACAACATTTTTTCTCTTAAGTATGTCTAATTTCTAACCCATGACACGTGTGTCCATTTTTTCATGTATATACAATTTGTTGTAAAAGAGCTCATATTGCTTTCATTTTTTTTTTAGAATTGCTTTCAAACTTACACATAGTCATTTCTGCTTTTTTAGAAGCCTATTTAGCTTAAAAGGCCAGGCCACGGGCTCTTAGAAAAGCCTTTTAGGCCTATTAGGCCGGTCTACTTATGTAAATGTAAATAATATTATTGATTATTATATTATATACTCTACTTTGAATTAAATTATAAATTTATCAACCTTTAAAGTAATTTAAGCTTATTAGTTTACATTATTTTTTCGCATATTTAAATTTATTATTATAAATTAGAATTGAAATATGATATAATATACAGAAAAGTTCTCTAAAACTTCATGTTAAATATTGAAAGAGAGTTTAATATCATTGATCCATTAGCTCGCTATTCTATTTAACCTTGAAGCACGTTAGCACGCTATCAGGCCTAATCAGGCTTTCATAAGGCGAGGCTTAGGCCTTACAAATATTTGATAGGTCAGGCTTAGGCCTTGCAAAGCCTATTTCGGCCTAGCTTATTCCCATCCATCCATCCTCATTAAATGCTCAGTAGCAAGTGACGCCAAATGCCATAAAAACGACAACTCAAAGGACACTTGTCAATTGCAATCATCAAGAGCACGTTCCAACTACTTTGAGAACAAGGGCAAGATAATTTCAACTCTTCATGGAACTACTCAGACTTTGTTTGGAAGTTTGGAGGGGAGGGGAAAAGAAGACTTTGGAGAGTTGGAAATAAAGGGGAAAATGGTAAAATCTTTCACATTTTTTGAAAGAGAAACTTTTTAGAGAATGTTAAATTAATGCTTATGATTACTATATTTTTAATTTTAAGAATATTATAACAACATAGATTAAATTTGAAGAATTCATATAGACCCTCCAAAACCCTCATATAATACAATTTTGAATAATATTAGCAACACTCTATTTTGAGTACTCTCTAGAATATTCACTCTCTTATTGGTTTAAATCATTGTGGGTCTACACTTTGAAAATTGAACCCACACAAATTGGTGGGAATACATTGATTTCATTCAATAAAAGAGTGAGCGATAGAGAGAGTGTTGAAAAATGAGTGTTGCTAGCATTCCTTTACAATTTTTTAGTTTGACCAAAGGATGAGTTTTATATTATGAAGAAAATTAACCCCCCAAAACTCTTTCCTCCCATTTTCTTTTATTTCTTTCACTTGTTCATTACTTTTTTTTTCTTCCAAATCGTCCCCTCTACTTCTCTCTAAACTCGCAAACAAAGCCTAAGTAACCAAATTTTGATTCATAGAAGTTTGAATTTGCACATAACAAAAAATAAACTTTATTTATTAAAACGACGGTTAAATAGAAACACAATATTCATACTCAAACCATGTTTAAAAAAGAAGAGACATAGTAATTTTACTCTTTTTTTTACAAAATTTTACTCTTCTTTACTCACTATTAAAACTTTACCCAAATTTGTTAAAAAAAAAACACTTTACCCACTTATTGTAAAAATAAAATAAAACAAACTCTTAGTTAAAAAAAGAGTAAATTATTATTTGGGTCTCTAACTCTACACCTCGTTGGTACAAAGGTCTTTGACTCAAAATTAAATAAAGTAATCCATATCCTGAATATGCAATTATGTTATCAGTTTAGTCTTTAGCATTAAAATTTATGTTAGCTGATGAGGTGACGTGTATGAGGTGTCAGATAGAGTGAAAGTATAAAATAGTCACTTTAATCCTTGAACCGAAAATTAATACCCCTAAGATGAATCTCAAATTCTTAAAGTCCGAATTTAATTTCCAAATCCTTAAATCCCTAAATTTGATCTAATTCCCTCTTTGTTCAAAATTAACTTTTGCTTTTTGGTAATGAGTGGAGATTTACTCATAAAAAAAAAACACTATCACACAACAAAGAGGAAAAACGAAATAGGTTTGACACTATGACCCTGTTTGGATAAACAACTTATATTGATACTTATAGCATTAGAGCTTATAGCACTAGAGCTTACATCATAGGCTCTTATACTCAATAAACTCTTTATGTTTGGATATGTACACTAAAAAATACTTACGTAAATTGAAGTGTTTGAATGTGTCATTATATAAGCAATTATGAAATGATAAAATATTTTTGATTTAAATGAGAGAATCAAACCACAATTTTTTTTAAGGAATTAAACCACGATTATAAAGTTGTAAAAAGAACAATATTAAAATATAGTAATAATTTTACCATGCATATAAAAAAGAGTTAAATAAGCTTTCGGTCCCTATAAATATAGTCAATTTTATTTTTTAGTCCTCATAAAAAAAAATGACATGTTTTGGCCCCAATAAAAAAATCCAGCAAATAGTTTTAGTCTCTATTAAATTAAAATTTGTTTAATTATGATTAAACTCTGAAACTTTTGAAGGTTTTTATATATACTTGTTTAGAACATTATAATAAGTTCCTCCACAAAAAATGTGCTCAAAAATTGATTTTTAAGCCAAAAGTTTACTACTTTTATCTTGAAATTTTGATGTTTAAAAAAATCATATTTAATTCTTTAGATGATAAAAAGTTATAATTTTTGGAAAAATAGTTTTTTTTTTAATATTCTTAACAAGTCTGTCAAAAAACTTTCAAAAATTTAAAAGTTTAAGCATAACTTCACAAATTTTAATTTAATAAGGACAAAAACTATGTGCTGAAATTTTTTATGGGGACCAAAATATATCCCTTTTTATATTAGGACTAAATGAAATTAGATATATTTATAAGGACCAAAAACTTATTTTACCTTATAAAAAATCATCAATATTCAAATAGAACAAAATTAACATTAGAGGTGTAGATAAATAGTGTAAACATCACCATTCTTAATAAGTGTAATAATGTAATTACCCTTTTAAAAAAAATATAGGTTCTTCAATGTGCGGTTTCATGATTAATTTTGGGTGATGAGCTGATATATTTTTAACAATGCAAAGAAATAATTAAACATAGGTAAAAGTTTTATAGTCCTATATCATTGTTGAAAAAGACTTTATTTTCTTATTGATAGTTACGTGTGTTACTTTACTTACATAAAGATAAAACAAAGATAACTATATGGCTAATCACAACAAAAGATTAATTATATACGATAAATAAAATACAGGTTTTGGAAAAAGTGCAGCGAGAGTCGAAGCACGTCCTCTCATTTGTATAAGTTGCGTAACAAGCTACATGTTAAGCTTAAAATTTGGGCTTATTAAAATATGACATAAGCAGCTTATGACATTGTGATAAGCTGTTTTTATTGATTTACCCAAACACCTTTAAAAAAGCTTATGTTAGTAGATAAACCCACATAAGTTTCGAATAAGCCAATCCAAACGGGACCGTCAAAATCAGACCGGACATTAAACCGGTATAGGCATGGGTTTGAGGTTCAAAGGTTCAACTGCGGTCGGACCGGGATTCAACCGGTTTTATAAGTTCTATATAAAATAAAATAAAATAACATTAATATTCATTATTTAAACAAAAATATTTACGTTTTTGTTTTATAAAACCTTGGCACTTTTGCTTGACCAAAAAAAAAAAAATACCTTGGCACTTTTTACTTTAGTCTATACATTTGGTTTTAAGCTTTTATTGTTTTTATATTAATAATTATTTGGTCCAAGCCCACTAACATAACCCTAAACTTACTGAATGAAAAAACAGCCGCCACCTCTCTCTATTCAACCCTTCTTCTTGTTGGTTTATGGATTGAAGAGCATGCTAATTTCTTTTTTCTCTTTTCAATTATTTCGTTTCTAATCTCTTACTCCCTTTTTTCTCTATCTTCTCTATCCTTTTAAATCTTGTAAGATTGTATTTTGAACCCGTGTAACTGGATCTGTGAATGAAAACGAAGAAGACAGATTCATTTTGAATCAAAGCCGGTCCAACCTCTATAAGCTATCGAACCGCCGGTTTTCCGGTTTTCTTACTGGTTCTGTGACAGTCCGGTTTTCAGCTTCTTCCGGACCGGACATAGATCCGGTTCACGGTTCAACCGGTCGGACCGGCCCGGTTTTGATAACCATGCCTATATGAATGAGTGAGAGCCCATAGCTCGAAGCTTTTGTTCTGAACTTCAAAACCTCACTCATGGCACTCTCTAACACCACCCAAATTCGAACCTTCAATCCCCTCAACCCTCAAAAACCAACACACCCTTTTCCTTCTTCCCATCTTTCCTTCTCTTTTCCCTCTCACTTCACTTCCAAATCCCTCATCGCCACCAGCAACACTAACATGTTCCGACCTCATTCCGGCGACTTTGAACTCTCTACTTTAACAGCTTTATCTCCATTAGACGGCCGTTATCGCCAAAAAGTTCAAGAATTAGCTCCTTTCATGAGTGAATATGGTCTTAATTACTTTAGGGTCATTGTTGAGGTACAACTTTTTTTTCTTTTTTTTTTTCTCTCATTTTTTGATGACCCTTTTGATTAAAGTACCCTTTTTTATTGTTATGTTTGTGTTTATATGAACTCAATTACTATAGGATCATTGCTGAGTTACCCTATAGTTTTTTCCTAATTTTTTTGATACCCTTTTGTTAAAGAACTGTTTTTTATTATTTGTCTAATGTTATGTTTGTGTTTATATGGAGTGAATTACTATAGGGTCATTGGTGAGGTACCCCATTATTTGTTCTTCGATTTTTTCGCTACCCTTTTGCTTAAATAACTCCTTTTTATCATGCTTCTAATGTTATGTTTGCGTCTATATATGGACTCAAGTACTATAGGGTCATTGTATTTGTTGAGGTACCTGTTATCTATTTTTCTTCAATTTTGTTAGAACAAAAACTAGTAACAGAAGATTAAAGATAATGTAGCTCGCAATCAATGGAACACAATCGTTTGTTTACGCAATTTGGCCAATTGTGTCTGCCTATGCGACTATAGAGTAGCTATAGTTCCGAATATTATTTGAGTGAATTACGGTTTACAATGTTACAAGTCATATAAACAATATCATGGCTAGAACAATATCCCTGAAACGTACCGTGGGATAAGGAACCTTTGCCAGCTCATCTCCCCTGCTCCTTGCCACATTTCTGTGTCTATATATCAGTCATATTCAACAGATTTTGGACACCCTTTTGTTTAAAGAACTCTTTTTTATTGTTTTTCTAATGTTATGTTTCTGTTTATGTTGTTATAGATTAAATGGTTGCTGAAGCTTTCTGAAATTAATGAAGTCACTGAGGTTCCTGCCTTTAGTGAAGATGCTAAGTCTTTCTTAAAAGGTTTGATTGATGACTTTAGTGAAGATGATGTTAAGGAGATTAAAAAATTTGAGAGGATTACGAATCATGATGTTAAAGCTGTGGAGTATTTCTTGAAACAGAAGTGCCAATCAAATGCTGAAATTGCCAAGGTTGTGATTAACTTTATGTTATTTTTTTGTGCTTTGTGATTGTACATTACTTTCTGTTTGAGTTTTGTGTCTGTTTGGATAAACAATTTAATGAAACACTTATGTACATGTGATCAGATGTTCCCATAAGCTATCACAAGTGCTTATATCAGTAGATTAGCTCAAATAACTAATCCAAACAGACCCTTGATGGCATTGTGTAATTTTTAAACAAATATTTTTCAACAGGTGCTTGAGTTTTTCCACTTTGCTTGCACATCCGAGGATATAAATAACCTTGCTCATGCTTTGATGCTGAAAGAAGCAATGAATGCTGTTATGTTTCCTGTCATGGATAAAATAATCAAAGCTTTGTGTACAATGGCCAAAGACAATGCCAATGTTCCTATGCTTTCTCGCACTCATGGCCAGGTAAGCTGATTTGTGCATTATTACTTGATTATTTAAGAATCAATGTACTATTGTAGATTGTAATATTGAGATATTGAAAATAATGCTGACTCAACAACTATTTCAGTTCGTTAACATTATTATTCTTCAATTTTATTAGTTGCCAGATTTTCATTGTTAAACCGTCTTGGTTGAACTTGATGATTTTTCTGTGATATTCTTCAGCCAGCTTCACCAACAACTTTAGGGAAGGAAATAGCAATATTTGCTGTGAGGCTAAGCAGAGAAAGGAAGGAACTATCTCAGGTTGAGATTTTGGGGAAGTTTGCCGGTGCAGTTGGAAATTACAATGCACATCTTGCTGCATATCCTGATGTTAACTGGCCTTGCATTGCACAAGAGTTTGTACAGTCTCTTGGATTAGGTTTTAATCCTTATGTTGCTCAGGTGTGTTATCAAAGTTTTCTTATTTTTATTTCGTTTTGTTCTATTCTGGTTTAACACAGTTTTACACATATATAGTTATATCTTGAGTGCGTATAAAATTGAAGTTAGCACTAGGAGATAACAATCATTTAATCATACATACCGATTTGTTCACAAGATGGTAATTTCATGATTCCTTCTGATTATATTACTCCCCTTGGTTAACAGATTGAAACCCATGACTACATGGCAAAGATTTTTCATTCATTCATTCAATTCAACAATATACTAATCGACTTTGACAGAGACGTATGGGGCTATATATCTTTGGGCTACTTTAAGCAGGTGAGTTTTCTAATACATTATCTATGACCAGAGTGTGGCACCCTACTTTTTAGCAAAACAACAATCGTTTTCATTTTTCATAACTGGTTTTTTTTGCAGACCACTAAGGCTGGGGAGATCGGGTCTTCAACTATGCCTCACAAAGTGAATCCCATTGATTTTGAGAACAGCGAAGGCAACTTAGGTGTGGCTAATGGAGGTTTTTCTCATCTAAGCATGAAGTTGCCGATTTCACGTTGGCAGGCAAGACTTACTTTAGTTTGATTTTAATGTTCTTTGTTTTATTCCGATCACTATGTGTTGGCATTATTCTAAACTATGACACTGAGAAGATTTTACAATGAGTTTAATTTTGATACACTGTCGGTATAAAAAGTTTACATTGCCAGTAAATCACAACCAATCATATGTGTGACTTTAGAAGTAGTTATGATTATAATCAAATATTTTTATTGATCTGACTATCGTGGTTGATTTTTCGTGTAAAAAATCTTTACTCTGACATTGTATGTAAGTGAAATCCTTTTACAAAATTACATCTTCTGAAAGTGGTTAGTATAGTTTTGTTTAGTAATGTGTGTGCGCGTGCTTGCGTGAAAGAGTGACCTAAGCTATCCTAGTGTATGGACCTTTTATCATAATTTAGTGTAGGTGATAGTCTAATTGTGTGCCAACTGCTGATACAAACAAAATTCAGACCAAATTGTCATAAAAGAATAAAAAAAATTAACTGTTTTATTGAAATTGTACAGAAAATGGAAAATATAATTCTTCCCAAGTGTTTTCTCTTTATTCTAAACTACTCCTTTCACACGAAAGCTATCCCATTACAAATTAAATCCCTCTATTCTGATTTCCCCTATTTATCTCATTGATCCCTTCTAAGTTCTCAATAGCAAGTAGATCTTAGAATTAATACTTTTTAGTTTGTGCTTTTTTGTTTTGCAGAGGGATTTGACTGATTCAACTGTCTTAAGGAACATGGGTGTAAATTTTGGTCACTCTCTTCTTGCATATAAAAGCACACTTCAAGGAATTGGGAAGCTTCAGGTGTGCAATCCAACATTTGATTTGTGCTACTTTTATTTTTTTTTAGGTTGTGCATGATTATCTTTAATGATAATAAAACATTATATTTATTATTATTATTGCTATACATTTTGTTGCCCCAACTATTAGATTCATTGTAGTTAGTATACTGTTTATATGAGGAGGATGTATGTACAGTGTTGCAGTCATTGATTATTTGCACAACTACAGTACAATTTTGTTATGTTTTCCTATTAAATCTTGAGAAAAAACAGTCTGCTTTCACTTACTCATTGAGCTTTCTTGTAAATGTTATAATTAACAATTCACAATTTAGGTCAACGAATCTCGCTTAAGTGAAGACTTGGACCAGTGCTGGGAGGTGCTTGCTGAACCAATCCAGACGGTATTTATATTCTTCTGTCTTTACATTTTTATCTAGTTTAATATTTTTTATATTATATTGAATGCCTTAAATATATTTGTGACTTGAGTCCATTGATGTTCTTCAGTGCACGATGTGTGGTTGTGCACTTGGTAGAACAACATTAGGAGAGTTTTTTTCTTAAAAGTTTACTAGCTGATGACACATTATGGGGGAAAGGGCCTGTTAATCTAGTTTAAAATTTTATTAAATACTTCCACAACTACAAATACTAATCGAGTCAGTTATTGTTTTCAATATAAATTTGCAATGATACTGATGTTTTAGGATGGAATGTGTTCAAATTAGTGTGCTTTTCTTTGATGCATACTTCATTTAGGACTTTTCATGATTCACTTCACAAAGGAAATCAGATTGTTGTATTAGTTTGGTAAAAGTAAAACTAAACCAAACCGTTAATGGTTTGTCATGAACCGAAATGGTATAAAGGTTAAGTGCACCTGTTTTGTGGTTTTGAATTGAATCAGAACTACCTTTACAAAAGAACCAAACTGTACTTTTTTGAACTGAGCTGATTCTTTGTGAACCGAACTGTACCAAATTGCTATTCTTAACTGATAATTAAAACTGTTGAAGAAAAACCAAAAACTGAACCATATTGAATATTATAACTCTGAAAAAAACAATAACCAAACCGAAGGGAACCCAGCTGTGATGGATAGTTCACATACTAAACGGTTTTTTTAACTGCCCTACCTTTTGTTGTTGCTTGTTGCTATTAACCTTTCAAAATCCTGCAATAATAATATAGTATGCAAATTCTTTATTTAGGTTATGCGGAGATACGGTGTTCCCGAGCCTTATGAGAAGTTAAAAGAGCTAACAAGAGGAAAAGCAATTACCAAAGAGAGCATAAGAGACTTCATCGAAGGCTTAGATATTCCACAAGATGCAAAGGCCTATCTCTTAAAGTTAACGCCACACACTTACGTTGGATCAGCCGTTGAGTTGGCCAGAACTGTAGAACATGAAGTGAATAATATTTTGAACGGGGTAATCTCATAAACAAGTGGTTGAAACTTGAATATGTTCTATAGAGATTTTGATTAATTAGTGAGAGACTAGTTTGCTGACAAATGACAATGCAATTTTGTGACCTGATCCTCACCATCGATGATCATCAGTCGGTAAATGAACCTTCAGATAAGTTGTTTCATTTATGATAAAGGGCATGATTCGGTGATTATGAAAAACCATAGTGATGTAGAATGATATTCAGGATTTAAGTTTTGACTGATAGGTAAATTGTATTGTTGTTGAGTTTGTTGGAATTTGGAAGTGTTGGACCTTGATAAGAGCATAGGTCTGATAATTCAAACCATCCAGCTATGGATTGACTCCAAAATAACAGAAAATCTGAAATCTATTTTCCAAATATCTAAGGTATTTTAAGTGCATTATAGGAAAATTTCATTTCTCTTTTCAAATGAATGTGTTTGGGATTTCAATTTCAATTGTATGTGAAATGAACTGTAATTCCTTCTATTTTTATATGTTTCTGTGGTTCAATGTATTTTTACATGATTAATCAAACATAGCCTAAGGGTTATTTTTACAAAACAAATAATTGAGTTTCTGTTGAATCAATTTTGTCAAAGGTAATTAATTTTTTTTTTTAATTTAATCAATTAAAAATAAAGGGACAAATATTCTTAAAGAAAGATAAAGGGACAAATATTCTTAAAGAATATTATGATATCAAGATATGAATGAACCTTTTTATTGTTATTCTCTGGCTGTAATTGCAGTACTGGGAATCTTGGTGGTTCATATTTTGAAACACCATGGGCTGTCCTCCAAGCATTTTTTGTGACATCAATTTCTCTAGTACAAGAATCATTATCAATTTGATTAGATTCATTTATGTTGTTCTGACACTTTGTGAGAATGTTTAATGCAGTCCAGTGAACTCTATTTATCATTAATAATTATTGAGTTTTTTCTTTGGGTAAAAGGGATTTGAATGTTATTTTTTCTCTCTTGTAGTATAGTATGTAGAACAAATTTAAAAATCTATTTGAAAATATGAGCATCTTGGAAATATCTTTTTTTTAGAGGGGAAATATATCTTATAAGCAACATTTTTATTATTTTATTTATTTTAGGTAACTTGCACAGTTCTATTTCAATTTTGCAGGTTGTAATTTTTCCCAATAACACAAAATATGTACCCAATATTTCACATGGATTAGGATGAAACCATTGATTTGTTTTTCCGACCAAATTTCAGTTTTCACTTGACTATTAAATTTATACTCCCAAACACAATTTCTCTAATCACGAGCTTTGAATTAGATTTGACGCAATAATTGTGCTACATAGTATTCATCTTAACAAATTTTAAATTAACAATCGAGATCAATTAATGCATGTAACTTGAGAGCCTTATAGTGGTGCTCAAGGAACATATAAGAACTATCCAGATCCCTACAATGGTACCTTGAAGAGCACATAATTTAAATCCTTCAACAAACTTGAACAATCTATATTGGTGAATGCAAGAAATTCACGAAAATGCCCAAATGAAAATGTGGATTTGGCAAACATCCTAATCAGAATTTTTGCAGCTGTTCTGTCCTTATTAACTGATATATTTATGATGATGGTGATTGCATTTGGCCTGATTGCACCAAGTGGATTGTGGAGTATGGACTATTCTAGCATTAGGGTTTCCTTAATACAACTCTTTCTTTTCTTTTTTAAGGAAAATTACATAGGACTCTTGGAATCTAGAATCTAGCCACTACTTCCTTTACCCCACCATTGGAGCCATGCCAAGTGGCTCAAAGTGTAATAATAATTTCAATGTTCAACGCAAGCTTGTGGGAGCTACCTATCTAGAGTGACATTGTCTCATATACAGTTTTAATTTTATTCTTATCTACTTCATATTAATTAATTTCATTTTGGGACAATGATTAGCATTTTTAAGATTAAGTTATTAAAATATTTAGAGGAATAAAATAGTAAAATGTAGTCAAATTATTTGATTTTTTATAAACGAAATGACAAACATCATTTGAAACTTATACATAACTATAAAATTGAGTTATTGTGTTCGGTCCAACAATATCTAGACTTTACATACAAATACAATAAAAAAATTAACTAGATGGAAGATTGTTGGAGGTCGGCAAGGTGAGACAAATCGCAGTTTTTTTTTAATAAATGAGACAAGTACATATATAGTTAGCAAAACACAGCATATTGCAAATACTCTAGAATACCTGCAAGTACTTTAGAATACCTCCCTAAAAAATAATACTCTAGAATACCTACACATCTAATAAAAATTTGATGTCTAATATATATCAATGTCCGACAACAACACACTTAATTTTGTTCAATTAATTCATATTATAATTTTTAATCAATATTTACGTGTTTATATCAATGTCGTATTTGATGTTTGTTTACGTGTTTGTATCAATGTGGTGTCTAATGTTTGTTTTTAGTGTTTTATAGATAAATTACATAGGACTCTTGGAATCTTACTTAAATCTAGTCACTACTGCTTGCTTTACCCCACCATTGGATCCTTGCCAGGTGGCTTTAGGTGTAATAATATTTCTTGTGGGAGCTACAATCTAGAGTCTAGACAGTGACTAATATTGTTTTTATTTCTTATCTATTTCAGATTAATCATTTCCGGGTAATGATTAGCATTTTTAAATATAAAGTTAATAATTACTATATATTCACAAAAGAAATTCATACTTACTATAATCTTAGAGGAAGAAAATAGTAAAATTTTGTTTAGAGAAATACCATCGAAGTGGAAGAGTTTTGGAGTTTGACAATTGAGGCAAAGACATAATAGGGACCATGGTTTTAATGATGTAATTATGTCACACAATTTTTATTCTCAACCGTCTGATCGTAAATTAACGGTCAAGATCGTTTTATATTGATTTTGTTATTGTGTAGTCTGACCTGCCATATCCCAGATTAATCATTGATATCAAAATATATGCGTAGATATATGTTTTTACCACTATAGATATTCCATATCCATTGAGAAATGGTTATAGAATTTAGATGATTTTAGAATTTAATTTACTGACATTTTTAAAATTTAATTATGGTGGTGTAGATAAGATAGCCAATTTATTTTCCTATGTATGCTAGAATTAAATATGTCACTAACCAATCATGGAAAGGCACGTTAAATTCAAAGGCTTAGCTGTACATTATACTATTTAGACCATAATCTTTCATCCATAATTCACTTTGTCTATCATCATCATATTCATATAATAATAATGTCTGTCATAGGTTCTTTTCTTTCCCTACCTTCCCAAATCACCGGCTTAACTGCACACATGTTCACAACATGGCTGTTTAGATCATGTTGTGTTAGAATCTTATTGGGATAAATATAACAAACAACATTATTTGGGTCAGTGTCCACTCTTTTTCTTCCACCTTAATTTGTTTAGTACAATTAATGTTGTTTAGGACTAGAAACTTACATGAGTTTTATTCATTTTTTTTCAATGAAACTGAAGGTTATGAATAATGACCAAGTTTCTCTAAAATTTCAGGACATACCTTGGATTTCTTGAAGCAAGTTTTTGGTGTTATTTCAATTGGAATAGGTTAAGCTTGGAGTGTTATTATGTCTGCTTATGGCCATGAGCATATGTATTCTACAAGGAGTCTCTCAGCTGGTTCTGGTATGATCAACAAT
>Ga0315915_1006911_pt1 | contig 13722 bp, 12 predicted proteins | sample MpolbnodulesMG_FD_207738 | JGI IMG/M metagenome (GOLD analysis project Ga0315915, IMG submission 207738) | Medicago polymorpha root nodule microbial communities from Los Angeles, California, United States - branched nodules | ecosystem: Host-associated > Plants > Roots > Nodule | place: USA... | reverse complement strand
CGGTGTTGTCGTCGTGTTGTCAAGTTGTAGAAATAATTAATGAGTTGTTATTGAGAAATTATGTGAAGCATTAACGTAGTTTAATTATTGTCGTTTATGTTGTTAAATTCTGTTGATGAATTATATGATTATTATTATTGAATGTGAATCTCACCCCTTCTGTTTGAATGTTGCCTCTACGTGGGTAACATGCAGATAACCAGGATTAGCCGCTGTTGTGAGTTGACTCTCTCATGCATCCTCTTAGGGTTGCTCTGATACGTAATGGGATGAGGATATTTGCATTGTTTTTCATTTGTTACGTATTATTCATGAACTATGTTGTTGAAACTATTTGAATTAGAATTTCATTAAAGTTGTTTACGTTGAGGCCGTAGAGCCAATGTTGTTGAATAATGAATTAATTTTCCGCTACGATGTAATTGAATTTTGAGAAAGTTGTTTTAATAAATAGTAATTTTTCTCTATTTATATTTTAATGTAGTGTGACATTCCGTTTAATGTTGAATGCTCTGATTATATGTATTATTTACATTGTTGGGAAAACAGGGTGTTACACTGGTCACACGTTGATCCTTACGTGTGGGGCCTTACAACCTTAAAGGTAATTGAAAACATAGACTTTATGTTGGCTTTCCACCATTTCCCAAGGCAATGAAGGCCAAGGTTCCTTAGGTCCATCCATCTATGCATCTTAGGACACTCATAACACACTCTCCCTCTCAGTAGTTCTACAAACAGGCAGCCCTATCAGCGTCTACCTTACCAAGGTTCAAGGAGAATTGTTCTATTAGGTTTATTCTCCGGAGTCACTTGTTTCCTTAATCACTAACTAGTTACTTCTTAGGTTCAGCAGATTTTACTCAGTATTAGTAATGTCACCTCCTAAGTACTTACTAATAGGGTCAACTCGCTTTCGGTATCTTTCACTAGTTACTAACTAATTACTTCCTAGACAGATAAATATTAATATAAGAGCTATAAATATCAAGATATAAGTAGCAACATAGTAATATCAATATTAGGCCCTATCACAACCTAAGTACCTAATTTAGGGTCACGATCCTTTGAAATAAATAATTCCTAATATAACTAAATAGCGAACAGAAAACAGATAAAATAAAACGACATTATATTAAATAAATATCCAAAAAAAATAAATAGAGGTTTATCTTAGAACTCTAACCTAAAAAGAATTAGTTACACATGGTAACTAAAAACAAATTACTAAAGATAAAACATACCCAGAAAAGTACAAACTTAAGCATAAATTTTCAACAGGACTATATCTAGTTTTAGTATCATTTAAAACTCTACTAAGGTAATAGATGACTCCTTCGACACCATTTTCATCCTGTTGAGCTGACATGCTTTTATTCATAATTGGAGGCAATAAAATTGGAGGCTTCGTCAGATAATCTTTGATTGCATCAAAAGCTTTCTGATGTTCCTGCCCCCAGTTAAAATTGTCCTCTTTCTTCAGTCGAAGTAGTGGTAAAAAATAAAATTAGACCAAACGAACCAAAAATGAGGTATTCCGGGCCAAAAGACATGGTAGACGGACGTGAAATGGAATCTGTTTGCCTGTGATTTTGGCAAACGGGGGCTAGTTCTGATTATTACAAGTGAGATCGAACTAGAAATCTCAAGACTGTTGTGCAAATATTTTTATCGAAAAAGGGTTTGAAAAAAGGCCACGAAATGCACTCAGGTTGCTTAGAGAACAGGACGGGTTTGAAGTAAAAGGCACTGTCTCTCGACAGGTTTGAGATTGCAAGTAAAAACCTAAAATAAAGCAAGGAAAAAGAAAGATAAAAGTAAGTTTACGCACATAAAGTCAAAGAAAAGGTAAAATGCATTGCATCAAAATAAAACGGGTGGTCTACAAATAAGTTTACGTACATTATGTATAACTCGTTTTCCTAGACGCCAGTAGTTTGAGTGTTGTAGAATTCTGTATATGATTTGTGATCCACTTTCCGGCTTGGAAATTCTTATTTATACTAAAACTTAGATGGCGAACCAATAACTGCACTTCCCCCCATCTTGGACAACTTCCTGTCCCACGTCTCCACTACATGGAAACCATTTTAATGCTTGAAATCGTGCTTTCCCGCCTTTCGCTTGACTTCGATGCGAGATTGCTCTTTCAGCCTTGCTTTGTCGAAACTCTGACTATGTGCTCTAGGCTTAATGTCTCGTCGAGATTCTCCAATTGAAATGAGAAAGCTCTTCGATTCCTGCAAAGTTAAAGGTTAAACAAATGTTGACCATATTAAATGAGCCTGTCAAATTTACAAGCTAACAAAATTTTAGGTCAAAAATTGGGTTATGGAAATAGGATATTCATCCTTTGGTGTAGCATTGTTTAAATTTCTAAAGTCTATACAAACTCTAAGAGTCCCATTTTTCTTAATTACAAAAACAATATTTGATAACCATTCAACATATCTTGCAGTTCTAATGAACTTTCTTTTGAGGAGTCTTTCGATTTCCTCTTGAATCGTTAACATGATCTGAGGTGCAAACCTTCTTGGTAGCTGTTTTACTTATTTTTTGTCTGGTCGAATTGGTAGTTTCAATTCTACCACATTTCTACGTTCAGACATTTCATTGTAATCCTAAGCAAAACAGTCTTTATACTTCTTTAGAAGTGCAATTATTTGAACCTTAAATTTTGGACCAGTTTTAGAACTTATGTAAGTTGGTCTTTTTATTAATCAATCTCTTCCAAAGGATCTTGAGTGTGGATCTTTTGTCTCAAGAGAAGGATCTTTCTCAAAACCTACAGGTTCATCATCAAAGATGCAATCAAGCTTCTGACCTTCAACCATTATTTCTTTAGGTTCTTCATTAATTGTTTCAACAACATCTTTTTCAATGGTTCATATAACCATCTTCTGTTGCAATTCAGCCTCTAAGGCCTTTTTGATTTTATTTTTAGCCAAATAAGTCGTAATCCTGTTCCAAGCATCTTGCTCGGACATAATAATTGTCTTCAACATTCCACCTAGTTTGGGGAATTAAATCTTTCACAATGGATTATGTATTAGATATCTCCCTTTCTCACATTAAACTATGAGTTGGGTGATGCCTTACATAACTCACATTTGTTTGGTCAGTGTTACCAGATTCTGCAGAAGTGCATAACACAATATTTGCCAAATTTCTCTCAAAGGTTTTTCTTATGACTTGATTGACTTTAGCAAGAAAATAGCTTTAATCTCCTTCAATATTTTTAACCATACCGTCATCCTTCCAGATTGAGATTATCTGATGCATAGATGAAGAAACAACACCTATTCCATGTATCCATGCTCTTTCTAAGAGCAAGTGGAAGTTAGCTTTTGATGGTACCACCATGAACAAAGTTGGCCTGGTGACAGTCCCTACATTTAAACTCACTTAGAGAGCACCAAGGGAATGTCCAGCTTTTCCTTCATAGTTCGACAAAACTATATTATGAGGCTTCAAATCTGTATAAAGTTTCCCAATCTTCTTAAGCAAAGACTGAGGCATCAAATTGACAGCAACATCACCATCTACCAACACTTTATTGACTCCAATGCCATCAACTTTGGCTTGAATGAACAATGGTTTGAGGTGACTCTTCATAGAGTCATCTAGTTTTTCAAACATGGTTTTCTGTTCATCAACACATCCATAATTTGTTACATAGTAACACATGGGTCTATATTTTTCCATGCCTTCTGGGTTGAAATCATCCTTTGATTCCTCAACTTCAGACACTACATCATATTCTGCAGGCAAAATGGAAACCACGTTGCATATGATGTCGAGTTCAGGTTCTAAATCCATGAAGTCTGAATCCATTTCGCCATCTCTAGCTGGATTTTCTTCGATAGGAGGAAGGGACAACCTTTCTTTTATTGGTCTCTTAGCTATTTCGACCACTTTTTGCTTTCCTTTTGGATTAACAACTTTGTCATCAAAATCTGCAACAACACCCTTATTGGATCTTTGATACCTTCTCCACTAAGTCATAGTAATAGGATTTTCCCCTTTGCAATTGTTACTGTAAGAATATTTCTTTGACTCATTTGGAATTTCAGTATCAGTAGTAGCAACATTTTTCGTAATAGCAATAATGGTACTGTCTTTCATCAGATTGTTCTTTCGATTCTGAACATTCTTATGGGTTGAGTGAACCCATTTTTGCACAGGTTCTTTAGCATGAGGCAGAAAAGTTTTTTCTTGACCATTCTTATTAACATAATTAGTGGTCGAAGAATTACCGATGAAAGGAATGTAACTGTTGGTGAAAGAAACCTTTAGTCTATGATTAGCAGACCATTTTCCTCTTTTCTTGGATTTTGGAATAAAACCCTCAAGGCCTTTAGTAGTCTCTTTGTCGAATACAGAGTTGCATCTGAGGCACAACATAACCTCAGAGTTCTTCAACCTGCAATGGTTAAGGAAATCAATAAGTTCCTCTTCAGCCATAAGATAAGCCATTTTCATCTTCTCAGCAAATTGAGACTTATAAATGACTTCATCAGCACTTTTAGGACCTTCAGTAGCTTCTACCACCTGACATTCAACAACATTAACTTTTGCTTCGACATACAACTTCTCAACAACATCAATGATGGCCTCCACCACATTGCAATTTATAACTTCAGTGTACATTGCATCAACATCTTTCAAAGGATCAACATCCACTTGCATTTGAGGCTTTGGCCTGTCTGTAAATTTCAGTCCGCCTTCATTCAAAGATTTTTGAACCAAATCCCTGAAAAAATACACAATGTAAGGTTTTATGTCCCATAAAATTATGATATTTACAAAAACCTCTCTTTTTATGTTGCTCTAGTGGTAGTTTTTTTTAAGCCATTAGACACTACCACTTGACCATCAGCAACTAAGAGATCAAATATCTCATCAAATTTGGCTACATCAAACGTATAGGTTTTAGTAACATATTTCTCATTTTTTGTTTCGATAGGATTCTTCCCATCAGGGGGCCTCAACAATTTGCATGTATAAGGAGGCCCATGTTTTAATTGAGCAACATTAACCTAACAATCTTCGACATCCACAAAGGCTATGTCGAATTCCTAGTCACTATCGTTGGTTCCTACATAAGCAACCTTTTCTCTTTTATATTTATGAGTTCTAGCTTTTTCAGCTTTCACTCTTTCGACTTGTCGAACTCTGTCGAACAATTGAGCCATATCTCTCAAGTGTTGAGTATCTAACTTCTTTCTAATGAGAGAGTCTAGGCCACCAGCAGCCATCTTGACTAAATCATGTTCAAGTACTTAGGTGAAACATCTAGCCTTTAACAATTTGAATCTATTCAAATAATCATCAATAGATCCAGTTGTATTTTTCCTAACACTTGTCGATTCCTTCAGACTTATCTTAGATTGACACATGTAGAATTGTTCATGAAATAACCTTTCTAATTGAGTCCAATGATGAACTGAATGTGGCGCAAGTGTGGTAAACCAAGTAAAGGCATTTTTTGTTAAAAAACTTCAATCTCAAATTCTCATTATTTGTTATATGGCATGCCTGAATCAGATAACATGCTATTTGTTCGATAGTAGGTTCACAAGTATCACCAACAAACTTTGTGAACTTAGGGATTTTCCAACCTCTGGGAAGTTTAGTTCGTAAAACATACTCTGACAAAGGAGAAAAAAAGTTTGGCGTATGCAATCCTATGTTTAAGACATTTTGAGCCATTATGGATTCGACCAAATTGGTTATGTTATTGTGTGCCCATATATTTTGTTGCTGGACATTTCTAACAACTTCCTATGCATCATGATTCCTATTTACCAAAATCACTTCTGGTTGTGCCTGAGTTACTGGTTCAACAGGTTGGGGTTAAGGCACAGGTTGTTGTACACGTAGAAAGAAAAAGACGGAAAACGACAAAAGAACTGCTCTACCAGATGCTATGATAGAGACAATTCACAGAATAAGAAAAAAGCTTTCATGGATTCTGGATCCCTCATATCTAAGTAGCCTGTCAGATTCTGCGTATGAAGTCCTCCACAGAGTCTATGGAGATCACTCCCCAGCTTCTGTGAGACTTCCTTCTACTAAGGAAATTGACTTTTGGTTGACCTTCCAGTAGATCTTCCAACATAGTCTTCTAAGATTCCCAATCCTTTTCTGATGCTTTTCATATGTTCCTTCTTCATGATGAGGAGATCCTGCACACTTGAACATAAGTTAGTATACCAATTGTTCTTCAATACTTTGTTATCATCAAAACCCAAGGAGAACTTGTATGAACCACTCTTGTTTTAACAGTCAGCAATGCTCAGGGCGCACATGCAATGCTCGGGGAGCCTGAGGTAGGCTTGGTGTTCATGGATCATGCTCGGGGTGTCTGTGAGTGTGTTCCGATGCATAAATCTCTATTTTCCCATCCTTTTGGATGTTTGCTTCCATATAAGATGTCTTGAGACCTGGGAACAAAATTTCTCCCTCTGTAACGTTTTCTAAGGCTTCTTGAATATTCATTCTTGATCTTCCCAAAGTCTTCACTAATCTTCAGATGTCTTGATTTGCCGATTTGCATGATTTCTTCGTGAATTGCATAAAAAACACCCTCGAATTGCCATTTTAGGGAAGAATAGAATTACAGACTCAAATATTGAAAACATTACAAATGACCCGAATCATAAGCAAATGTTCTAATACTCATCTATTCTGCTGGCGAAACCTACTGAAAATGACTAAAAAACATACAATGAATAACGTAAAATGACATGTCATCAAGTCCGACCTAAGCAATATTTATTGAGTCCCTATTTTTGCTACGTGTTGGCGTCTAACTAGGCATGCTTTGTATTCAGATTGGTTATTTGTATTCATAAAATTGAAGCTGAGGGAGACTTGGATTTTGATGCCTTCGTTTTGCTTTCAATAAGACTCTGGTCACGCACCCCTTGACTTTTACGATATGTAGATGTACACAATCCATCGATGAAATGATTATGGTTTTCCGGATGCCATTTTATTAGGATGTCTACCAAGACTAGAGCCTTAAGGGCCTTTTGGGATTCATACAACACATCAAATTCTGACAGTTAGATCATCCGTTTTGTAATCCTTCGGGCATGCTCTGGCCTGAAAAAACTTTTTCTTAAGTGCTTTGGTCGGTTGAGACCATTATCTGGTGGGCCACGTAGTATTGCTTGATGTTCTTAGATGCACTGATGAAATAAAAGGATAATTTTTATATATGTTGGCAGCATGCCTCCGGTCCTGGTATAACTTCAATGAGAAGTAGACCGGCTTATAGACATCCCCAGTCTCCCTAATCAAGGTTACGCTAACTATTACTACTTGAACTCACAAGTAAAAGGATTATGGTTTCGTCAATATGGGAGGTATGGTTTCTTCGTCCCTTAATTTAATTTCAAATAACAATTTTGTTCTTTATATTTTTCATGTTATTTTTGTCCTTTTGCATATAGATTTTCAAGTTTCAAATCTAAAATTCATATGAAAAACTTAGTGAAAGACCATGTATTTGGACACTAAGAGCTCATGCTAAAATAAAACCATAGGCTTGAATCTTAAAAATTCATATAAAAATTGATCAAAAATATGAAAATGTCGTACAAAAGATAAATAATGAAGTCGTTACCGTAGGTTAAGGGCAACAAGAGTAATTTTGCCTAGATATTTCTATTCAAATGTTATAAAAATCAACGACAACACTCTCTAATTGTGCTATGTTAGAGCTATTAAATTTTTAAATTTCTTCTTTATAACATGAAAAGTTTAAAGTTAATTAAAAATAAACTATTTTTAATGATTAGCAATTTTTTTACGTTACCCCTTAAGTATGCTAAAGCGACAAACACAACACATTGATCTACAAAAGAGACATTTAATAATGATTTTAATTTTAGGGAGGTTTATTTACAACTCCTTAAGCACTAAAAATAATAATTTTTTTTAGGCCATCATGCTCTTTATACACTATAAAGTGGTCTTATCATATTCTATTTTTTACAGGCAAATAGAGAAAAATATGGCTAAAACTTTAAATTTTGTGTGTGCTCTGATTTTATTTATTTCCTTTTTTCTTGTTTCAAAGAATGTTGCTAGTAAGACATTTTACCCACTTTTAAGATTCTCTTCTTTAATTTTTGGTTTTTACATATTTTATCTCCTTTTAGTAACATCATTTTATCCTCTTTCTTCATTGCAGTAGATGAGTTTGTATGTCAAACTGATGCTGATTGTCCAATAAGTGAGTTAAGTATATATAGCTGGAGGTGCATTAAAAATGAATGTCATCTGTTTAAAGTCATGCCACAGATGGTACGAGTACCAGGCCCAAGAGATTAAATTTACGCCATGCAATGAAGAGTGAATTCTTAAAATAGAAAGAAAAAAAAAACAATTGTTGAATATGCCTTATGCTAGGATATTTCGTAATTGGCATTTATTTATTATGTTCTCATCAAATAATTGTATTTTTTTAAATTACTTTTATTTTTCATAATTTCACAGACCTTATAATGACTGTTTGCGCTCTAAGAAGTTGGAAAAGAAATAAATAAGACACTAAAGAATATTATAATTAGATTGTATTCTTCTCTCTTATGTTTGGATGTATCACCATGGCCTCCATGTTGAATGAAGATGATGTTTTAAATTTATTTTATCTTGATGATGAAGTTTTAATATGTTTTATTGATAAAAAGATAGCAATGCCTATGATATCTTAAGTGTAGAGCAAGATAAAAAGACGCAGGAGGCGGTACATTATGCAGGTCGTGGAAGCAACAACATCTTGATTAGCCCCCTTGCCCACACCTTCTGCATCATGTTAGAACAAGAATGATTCATACAAGTCCTTTAGGGTTTTGATGATAACAACATATTGAAGAACAACTTGAATACTAACATATGTTCAAGTGTGCAGAATCTACCTATAATGAAGAAAGGACATATGAAGAACATCTGAAAGGGATTGGGAAGCTTGGAAGACTATGGTGGAAGATCAAAAGGAAGGTCAACCAGAAGTCAACATCCTTAGAAGAAGGATGCCTCATAGAAGCTGAAGAGTGATCTCAATAGATTTCGTGAAGGACATCAGACACAAAATCTGACTGGCATACTTGGATATGGGGGGTCCCAGAATCAACGTAAGATTTTGTCTTATTCTATAAGTTGTTTGTATCATAGTATCTCGTCGAGCAGTTCTTTTGTCTTCTTCTGTCTACGTGTCCAACAAGACAAAGGATATCAAGAACAAAGAGAATGCAACAGATAACTCTTATTTCAGCAAAGGAAAATCAAAGGACTTTCCAACATAATTATCCATATCATGTAAAGGCCAACCTTCTTGATCAAAGCTTTTCAACGACTCTATTTGCGTTGCACTCTTCTCCAACGTCCGTCAAATCACTACCTATAAAAGGAGCTGAAGACCTGAAGAAGAAGTAGCAAGACTCTGCTATTTTTCTGTGCCAGAACTCTGTCAAATCAAATAGCTCAAATCACTTCGGACTTATTTTCAAATTTATTTATTAGAAATCCTAAGGAGTGAGTCTGTTCATTTGTTCAGTTTACACTAACATTGTTAAATATAGTGTAATAACAAATGAACTTATTTGGAGTTGGGGCAAACATTTTTGAAAGTCTCTCGCTTGCATGCTTGAGCATATAAGTCTCCTGGTGAAAGCTTGAGCACCTTGGAGTCTCAATCAGTTGTGATTGAGAAAGTTAAAGTCTTAAGCATTTGTGCTTAAGCAAGGGGAAGTATCTTGGAGTTGTGCATGTCAGAAGTCTTTAGGAAGTATCCTAGAGCATATAATTCTCTTGCAGCTGTGCTTGAGCAAAGAGAAGTTTCTTCGTGTGTCCTTGAGCAAGTTGTAAGCCAAAGTGATTATACCGAAATCCCTTGGAAGTACAAGGGGAATGGACTATTCATGTGTTGTGGGAGGAACCATTATAAATTGCTTTGTGTCTGTCTTCTCTCTCTGACTCTTTATCGTTTATCTTTCTGTTATGTATTTCCGCTGCATTCAGAATCTGAGTCAGAATCTGCAACATCAGATTTTGTCTAAGTCTTTATTAAACACTTAGAAAAAGAAATCGTAAAAAAGGCCAACATAATTCAACCCCCTTCTTGTGTGTTTTTCTCACCTTTGGTTGGTATCAGAGCACAATATGTGCTCTGTCACTTAACTGTGTCACAGAAAAAGATCCAGTGAGAAAAACATATATTCCGTCAGATAAGCTTCCAATTCTGATGTCAACAATACCTTCACCACTGAGAAAAACAATTATCCTGTTAAACCTCCACTTTTCAATGGAGATGCTACTCAATTCTCAAGGTGGAAGATAAAAATGTATAATTACATCATATGGATTGACGATGAACTCTGAGATGTTATTAAAGATGGACCTGGCTTTGAGGTTGACGAAGAAGGAATGGTGGAAGACAGTAAGAAGCTGATAACCACTCAAAAGAAGATCTATAAAAAGCACCACAGAGTGAGAGGGATTCTGTTGGAAGCTTTTCCTCATGCTGAATATATGAATATTGGGGATAGTGAAAAATCCGTCTTCGAATCACTTTGCTATACCTATAAAGGAAATCAGCAGGTAAAGGAAGCTAAGGCAAACCAACTGGTTCACCAGTATGAGCTTTTCAAGATGAAAGATGATGAAGATATTGAAACCATGTATTCAAGGTTTCAAACTCTTGTGCCTGGACTTCAAGTTCTAAAGAAAAGCTATGCTGCACCTGACCATGTAAAGAAGATTCTCAGGAGTCTTCTTGCAAGGTGTAGGCCAAAGGTCACTGCCATACAAGAGGAAGAAGCCTTGGACAAGTTGAGTTTACAGAACCTGATAAGTTCTCTCAAAAGTCATGAGATTGAACTTGAAGGTGATGAACCAAAAAATCTCTCTAAGTCTATTTCTTTAACCTCTAAGGAAAAGACATAAAAATCTCCTCAAACTCCCAAATCAGAAGAGAAGGATTCAGACGATGGATCTGATGATGATGCAGATTTTAAAGAGAGGGCTTATTTAACCAAGAGGTTCCAATACCTGACTAGGAAAAGAAGATTCCCTAGCAGAAGCAGTGACTCAAATACATACTTCAAGGATACAAGAGACAGTCAGAAAGGATGTTTCGTGTGGAAAGACTGGTCACTTCATAGGTGATTGCCTTGAGGCACAGAAGGGTAAATCAAGAAAGTGAAGCTCCTAAAGGGACACCTATTGGAGAAAGCTCAAGGAAAGCTTCATGGCAACATGAGAGATACTTGATGAAGACACATACTTTGAAGACAACAAAGAGGAAGCTAATTTGGGTCTGGTAGTTACTGCATCTTCTGGTGAAGAACCAAGTTTAGTTTCTGATGAAGATGATGAGGTAATCTCTTAAAAAAAAACTGTAACGAATATATTCCTTATGTCAAAAGGCTTCTAAGACTCTTTCTGAACAAATCAAGATCCTTAAAGGATTTACAAAAACAATTTATTTTTTTATCAGAAGAGTTAAAACCTTTAAGATACCAAAATCACAAAATGTCAAGACAAAATCTCATGCTAAGGCAACATTCAAGCCTGGATGAAACTGACAGACCTTCAGCTAAATTCGATAGTTAATCTGAAGAATTTAGTGATGGTGATTTTGACTCAAGTAGATTAACTTCCATATCTTGCAATGTTAATAAGAACAAAGGAAGAGGAATTGACTTCACAACTTCGTCTCTTAAGGATACACGGACTCCTGTGAAGACAAAGAAATCATCATGTTCTTATTGCACTCAAAAAGGTCTGTTCTTTCAGTCAAATCTGGAGGCTGAAAAAGAAGAGAATATGAGGCCATCAGAGCCAAAAGAGTCAAGATCCAAGGTTTTGACTAAGTCAAAACCAAGGACTTCTAGATTCATGGTCAATCGGGACTCAGATTCTAGTGTAAAGAAGTATTCAAGATCAAGATCCTCCAAATCAAAAGTCTTGAATAAATCTGAGCAACAAGCCCAAAGTGAAAGGGTCTGAATAGGAGAAAGTCCTTCATAACTAACCCCAGATGAACCATTCATACATGGGGACCTAAAAATGACATTGGTTGTGTTTCAGGTATGCTTCATAGGAAAGCCAAAACATTAGTCTTAGTATCTAGACAACGGTTGTTCTAGACACATGAAAAGAGAAAGACATCTGTTCAAAGATATGGTCAAGAAAGAAGGAGGTATGGTAGGGTTTGGAAGAAACCAACGAGGAAAGGTTAATGAAAATGGAACCATTGATAACTCCTCTATCTCTAACAATAATGTTTGGTATGTTGATGGACTCAGACGCAACCTTCTTAGTATTAGCAAAATTTTGTGATATGGGTATAAAATAATCTTTGATAAAGACACATGTACAATGATCAATGAATCGGACAAAATCATAGTATTCATAGGTCAGAGAAAATATAATGTCTATAAAATAAATTTTTCTGACTTGTTTGATCGAAAGGTCGTTTGTCTTCTGTTATTGAATGAAGAAAAGTGGCTCTAGCACAAAAGATTAGGTCATGCTAACTAGAGGTTAATCTCTAAGCTTAACAAGATAAAACTAGTCAAAGGACTACCAGAACTGCAATATCATTCAGATGCTCTCTGTGGACCATGTCAAAGAGGAAAGATTGTCAAAACATTATTGAAACCTAAAAACATTGTATCCACATGCAGACCTTTAGAACTTCTTCACATTGATTTGTTTGGTCCAGTGACAACTGAATCAATCAATGGAAAGAAGTATGGGTTAGTCATAGTTGATGATTATAGCAGGTGGACTTGGGTAAAATTCCTCAGAATCAAGAATGAAGCATATGATGTGTTCAGCGCAGAAGCTGTCAACACAGCCTGTTACGTACAAAATAAAATCTACATAATACATATTCTAAACAAAACAACATATGAGCTATTCAAATGAAGGAAACCAATAATTTCTTACTTTCACCAAGTAGTTGTACATGCTATATTCTGAACAACAAAGTCTATTTTACTAAATTTGATGCCAAGGCTCATAAGTGTATCTTTTTGGGATACTCTAAAAGGTCGAAGGCATACAAAGTGTATAATTGTGAAACCAAAATGATAGAAGAATCTATAAGTTTAAGATTTGATGATGAAAAGCCTGAAAGTAAAAATTCAGAGCTGGTTGAAAGTTGTGCAAAAATACAGGTATCTAAAGATGCACCAGAATCTACACTATGCATATATGCCTTGACAGGAATACAATGGTTTTAATGATTGACAAAAGAAGTCCTAAAAGAATAAAGATGCAAAAAGCGGAAAAGAAGATTCAAGCTTTCTAGTCTTTGATTTGATTTTTATATGTATTAGGACTTAATGTAAGTAGTAGAAAAAGTTTTCATTTAAATAAATCACACACTCACAAATATTTTCATCCAAAAGTGATTTTGCATGAAAAATATTTTTGCATAAAAAATAATAATTTATTATGAAAGTTGCATAATTATTTTTATCATATAAATATGTTTAACTTGCATTTATATCTTATCAAAACAAATTATTTTATTATACATATTTCCAGCATATGAATTTTGTTTTCTCTAATGACTTAACCGAAATTATGATTTCTATATATGGTATTGGTACAATGGATTTTATGACATTGAAATTAGGTGCACTTAAGAAAAAGATTTTGCTAGCCATGTTTTAATCATGATTACCGTTGACACACACA
>Ga0315915_1006905_pt1 | contig 13733 bp, 10 predicted proteins | sample MpolbnodulesMG_FD_207738 | JGI IMG/M metagenome (GOLD analysis project Ga0315915, IMG submission 207738) | Medicago polymorpha root nodule microbial communities from Los Angeles, California, United States - branched nodules | ecosystem: Host-associated > Plants > Roots > Nodule | place: USA... | reverse complement strand
TCTCTGATGGTGTGGAGACTCCTTCGCAACAGACTTCCGACTAGAGACAACTTGTTACGACGGGGTGTTATTCATATTGATGCATCGACATGTGCAGCAGGGTGTGGTGCTTCTGAAACGACATTGCATCTATTTCTCAAGTGCGACGTGTCCAGTAGGCTTTGGATTGATGTGCGGCTTTGGCTAGGTATTTATGACGTTTCTCTAGGTGACCTTCGAAATTATTTCCAATAGTTTACAAAAATGGCAGGTATGCCAAGGAGCTCTTATTTGTTCCTAAATATCATTTGGTGTGCTGCTGTTTGGGTTATCTGGAAGGAAATGAACAATCGTGTCTTCCAACATACAATTGCTACCCCTTGTATGCTTATTGACAAGGTCAAGCTAAGTTCGTTTTTATGGTTAAAATCAAAGCATGTTTCCTTCAATTACAGTTACCACGACTGGTGGAAACATCCGCTCCCTTGTATGGGCATTATTGTGTAATTTAACTTGTTTGTTTGGTTGGTGCTTTGTTTTTAGCACCTTGACATTGTAAATATTTGCTGGTGTTTCTCCTTTTCACGCCTTGTGTGGGATGATTCACCATTGTTTATAATATATCTCATTTTGATTTGTTAAAAAAAAAACTATGATCTCGTAACAAACTTGAGTTTATCTGTTTATGACCGATTTGAAAATCATTATCCAAACAAAAATCATTCCACTGTGTTCCAAATTTTTTAGTTCGATCCTTCCCATTAATTTCTAGTTTTCTAGACCGTCACAGTCTTGCCATGTTTATTTTTATATTTATATAAACGACAAAAATTAAAAATAAAGTTCACGTAAAATTAGAAAATTAAAACATCGGATGGAAACACATCTTCAGAAAATATGACATCGTAACAATGTTTAACGAGCGATATTTTTTTTTAACTAGTGAAAATGGAATATAATATTAAACCAAAAGTGATTCCCTCTCGTACAAGGCGTGTTGGAAGAGAAGCACTCAACAATTTACAATGTCACAATTGGTGCCTCACTGAGAAGCATCAGGAAAAAAAAAAGATAATAAATTACATGGAAACACCCATACAAAGAAGCGGGTGCCGACACCAATCGTGATAGCAAAAACCAAAAGATGGCTGATTTGTTTTCAACCACATAAACGAATTCAGCTTCACTTTGTCAGATATGGTACACAGATCGGAAACCACATTTTTGAAGATGCGGTTGTTTCATTCTTTCCATATTACCCACACAGAAGCGAGCCAAATTACCCTGAAGAATGAATGAGTATATCTTGGCATACCAGCCAAGCGAGAAAACTGATCAAAATGTCCACCAAATACGATGGAAGGTACGAAATCAATACCGAGCCAACACCACAAAAAAGACCACGTGCTGCCAAATATGTCACAAGCTAGGAAAAGGTGTACAGCCGTTTCGGGACAACCACATCCTCCCACACACATAGTATCATTGTGATGAAGAACTTTACGCCACAATAGATTAATTTTGGTAGGAATTCTATTGTGGAGCAAGCGCCAAGCAAAAACATAGATCTTTGAAGGGACGACCTTATGCCAGACATTGAAGTTGCGGCCCCCCTCCAACACGTCATCAGATGCCGTCCAAAAATGATAGGTTCCGCGCACTGAATAGCCTTGAGTAGGTTCACGCAACCACTTCCAATTGTCATTAACATGGTCTTACAAAACAACGTTATGTAACAAAATAGAGCACTCCCTCACACACTCCTCCTCCCACGCCAAAAGTCCTCTCTGCCACACCCATCCGCTCCCTCCTTCCTCTAAACCTAACACCGCCATATCAGCCACCGAACACTTTTGATGCACAACTAAATAAAAAAGTCGACGAAATTTAGTCCGCAACGGAACTCCGCCAACCCAATTATCCGTCCAAAAGAAAGTATTTTTACCATCCTCGAATACCCGCCGAATGTTATCCTCAAACCAGTTCCCCACTCCCGTCCCCAACCCTTCACGGATTTCACACAACTCCCTCCACCACAAGGAGTCGTGCCTCCCCCCTCCTCCAACCTCCCCCTCATCGCCGTATCTAACTTTTAAGACTCGATATCACAACCTGTCCTTCGCAACCAACATCCTCCAACACCATTTCCCTAAAAGTGAAAGGTTAAATTCTCCTAACCGTCGCACCCCCAAACCCCATTCCTCCTTCGGCAAACAAATGGACTCCCATTTTACCCAAGCAATTTTTTTAAAACCTCCCCACCCCCCAAAAAAAATCTTTTAAAAATAGATTCGATTGCATTCTAGCAAACCGCCTCTTTAAAACTTTAAGGATTTCTTTCCTATCCTTCGATTGCATTCTAGCAACCCAATTCAAAAAACCGACTGAATGCTTGAAAGAATCTTTAGACTTCTTCTTCGAAACCGGTTTGGATTGAGGTTAACATAAGGGGGCCGTTTTCATATGAACATAATCATGAGAAATAATTTTGATGTTCTTAGATGATGAAGCAGCCTTAACAGCAGGTTTAGGGAGTTGTGACAACCAGTCAAGACTCCAAGGCACAATAGAATTAGAAATGCTCGGATTCACATTGCATGAAGCATCACGCTTCTTCTTAGATACCCTATGATATTGATGCACTTTAAGATCCTCAGCCGAAACAGCAAGAGCCTTTGCGATGGCAAGTTTCTGATTACGGACTTGCACCGCTTCGGCCTTGGGAAGGTGTTGCTCTTCCTTCCGCAACAAAGCATCCGCTTCCAATTGTCCCAAACACTCCTCTTGACTGACAACACCATCAACAAAATCCTTTTTCTTTTGCTTTGAACCAAACTGGCTCCAATCCTTATTGAGATCGTTCACCAATGCATCCACCTCGCCTTGCACCTCATCTAATACGGGAACGTCATTATGGCCATATAACACTTCCGTCCTAGACTCGGTTTCCTCCTCCGCCAAAAAAGAATCCTCCCCTAAATTACAACCCCACTCGTTGACCATATTAATAGAATGCTTGCATCCATCAATTAGAATGTCAGACGACATATTCACCATCTCTAAACATGAGGTCGAGATGAGAACACGCGCAAAGTCTAACCGTGCTTTGTCAACAGTACATGCATCAGCCCTTAGAAATCTTCCACTCTTCAACACATAAATTTTGAAGAATGCTTCGTTCCGTGCATGAGTGGGAACACCATACACTCGAAGCCACACTCCCCGTTCATAATATTCATCTTTCAAGGTCCAGTTGTGCAGGTTTGAAAAGAGCATACTAAATAAATCAATTGCACTATTAAACACCTGCCATATATCGTCACCTCTGGTGCAATGAAGAAACACTCTATCACTCCCCATCGGAGTAACAACAACGGAAGTGAACCATGCATCCTCGACCCTTTGTTGAATAGAAATCGTAGAGTCTCCTGTAACAATCGTTGCCACCATGCCAGTACTATCCCAATTACGGTCCCTCGACAACGATACATAACTAGGAATATTACCCTGATGTTCACAGAACCATGTTTCTGCACTCCATTCTCAGTCAAATGGATCATATGCTCCTCCTCATCCTTCACTACCCCCTGCTCCTTACTTCCTTCTTGTTGTTCCTCCTATTCCGTCAGCAGTTCGGCCGAACCGCACCCACTCCGTACCTTCACCTTCTTCCCCGACTTCCCTACTCCGCCATCCTCCCTCATACTCCCCTTCTTCTTCCTACCCTTCCTCCCTACCCGAACTTCGACACTCCCCACCCTCACCAAGTTGTTTCTGTCCTCTCTACCCCTTCATCTTCTTAACCTCACAAACCATGTTGTCTCCCTCGTTTCTCTTACTTGCCGCCTTCCTACCCTCCCTCTTAATTTTTTTCTTCTTCCTCACCTCTCTTCCTAACCGCCTGACTAACCTTCACTACAACCTCCTCCTTCCTCAAACCAGTTTTAGAAACCCTAGGCTCCACATCATATTGAGCAAACCTATCAAAGCGTTCTTCACGTGCCCAAACATGACATTGTCCTATCCATACATTATTCAATGCTTGTGATAATTTGTCTATGTTCTTCACATTCACAAATCGTACAAAACCAAAAACTTGTCCACGAGCATTCCGGTAACGTGCAACATAAACATCAGATAACATACAACATACTTCAAAGCATTGACGCATGCGAAACAACGACATAAAATCTAGAAAATTGGTGACATATAAAGAAACTTTACCACCACTGTCCCCTACATACGAAACAACACCTTGTCCGCACTTCTCAACAGAAGAGTCCCGTCCTCCATGTTTCCTGGAAACCATAACCTTGGCCCTAACATCCTCATCCCTACGTGCCTTGTAAATCCGCGTGAAACCCTACCGTCGTCCTGTGATTGCCAATCCTGTCCCTTACCCTTAGCCGCTCCTCCTTACCGCTCTGATACCCTTGACTTGTCCCATCGTCTGAGCTCCGGTTTTGTCGCTTTCCTCTTCCTAGACTACACCACAGACCAATCTCCCCTATCCCCCCAATTTCTGCCACCCTGGCTGGACCTCGAGCCCCCCAATGTGCCTCTCTGCCAGTGAATAGCTCCGACGCGGTTGCCCTAGGTATGCCCTAGACTGGCCGCCACTCTTTCTCTCTCCTACGCTCATTTTTTTCATAAAAAAAAATATTGTTTTCTGTAGAGATGTTTAACGAGTGATTTTAACAATAGACAATTTTCTTTACATCAAAAGTCAAATTTGAGTTAATGACCGAGTTCAAAACCATTATCTGAACAAAAATTCTACAATCGTGTTCTAAATTTTGTAGTTGGATTCTTCCAATTATTTTATAGTTTTTAAATTGTCATATTCTTCTTGAGATCATTTTTAGATCAATTATGACAAACTTTAAAAATAAAGTTCGTGTGAAATTAAAAAAATGAAAACTCATCTTAAGAAAATATGACATTGTAACGAAGTTTAAAGAGTTATTTTGACAATATAGTTTTTTTTTACATCATAACTTTTCTTTAGAGGAATTTTTACATCATAACTTGAAAGTCAAACTTAAGTTCATGACCAAGTTGAAAATCATTATCCGAACAAAAATCCTTGTAATGTGTTCCAAATTTTTGAAACTCAATTGTTTGGATATTTATATCAGGCGTGAATATGGTTTTTTTTTAGTTCAAATACATGAATATGTTTTTTTACATCTTCTAATATATTCCAAATTTTTGCATCATACACGAATATGGTTTTTTTTAGTTCAAGTATATAATTTTTCGCATTTACTTATGATCAATCATCAAGTACTATATGAAAAAAGATTAGTTTAAATTAACTTTATTTCTTTTAAGTTGGAGCCATAGTTTTAAAATTGGGCCCAATCATCGATTCGTCTATATATTGGGTCATTGAATCAATGGTCGGACTATTGGGTCACTGGTTGACTGCATGGCTGAATCGAATCAAACCGGATAACTCGATTAGATAACTCGGTTTTTAGATTAAATTTTCATAGGTATTTAACTAGCTTAAATCGGATTAGACTAGTGACTCGATCACCCCAAAAACAAAAATAATGACAAAAATTATTGATTGAGTGACTGATGCTTGAATGATGAACTATTTGATTCACTACACCAAATACGAAGATATTATAAAGAACGAAAAAAGATTAAGACATATAGAGACCAATCGATTGCAAGATTGATTTTTTTTCCGTTGCAAGATTGAAATTTTGTTTGAATACTTTTACTTGATAAAATATCCGCTTTGATCAAATGGACACTTTAAAAGTTTTTTCTCGCCTCTTAGTTTTTTCAACTAAGCCAGATCTATTTAAGCAAAGTCCGACTCGGCTCATTCTCGCCCCTACTTTTGTGGAATACACCTTAGCTGCTAGTTTTTTCTCAATCCTTCTCTTTCTAACATAACCCACATCCATCATATCACTTCTAAGTTCTACGATGAGGTGAAACATAATGTAAGTGTAAATGTGTGGATCATGTGATATGACTTACACACAAGAAGACATATCCTGGACAGTGGAAGGTATCATCACCCTTGATATTATAGTCAATCCACATTGCTATACCTTACCAAATGACAATTGCTTAAATGATTAAGTGTATCATGTGAATAGAAGAAGATGCTACTATTTTTACAAATGTTATAGCATTTCTGTTTTAACATCATTTACTTGTTGGAAATTGATAAACTTATTTTAAAGTACTTCTATTGGATCATATAATTCGTTATTACTCTTCCACTGCCCGACAATATGTGCTTGAACAATTGACACAAGGAAATTGGCATGTCTATAAAACACCATCGTCCCAGAGCTTAATAATGTGTCATTCAGTATTCAACTATGAACCGAAACGTAATTTACCTGAGAGATCACAGGGAAAGTGTGTGGATTAAGTTCGAAACGAAATTTAAATGCTTCACTCACATTGATTCTTATACTTACCTATTTAAAAAATAATGTTAACAATTAAAATTCTTGCTGTATGGATTAAGTTCGAGACACCGTTTTTGCTTTTGTTTAAAATTCTAATAATTTATTTTTTTACAAATGCAATCTTGAAAACTAAAATCGCGGATTTAGAAACATGAGGGCTAAATTTGTGAATGAAACAATATAGAGGGACTAAAATGCATTTAACACACAAAAAAAAGGTCACCTATGCTGTTAGTAGAAATGTTCAATCTATATATAAAAAAGGTACAAATTTAACATCCATGTCATACTCTAACAACTTCATGTAAAGCAAAACTTGAAATAGAGAAGTCTCAATTAATAAGGAATGAAGGTGTAGAATAAATTAAGCCGATAGGCAAGTAAAAAGATGATCATCGACAAGTGAGCATTGATGATGAGTGAAGGACATGGCTTTAACGTTGTCCTTAATCCTCTCATTGCTATTATTCCAATGTGAATGTGTTTGAGAGCCTTTTGTGGAAGCCACCTTAGCTGCAAGTTTTTTCTCAAGTCTTCTCTTTCTAACATAATCTTCTGGAATGAACACATCCATCATATTATATAACTTCTTCTAAGTTCTAAGTTGAAGTGAAACCTAATGTAAGTGAAAATTGGTAAATGTGTGTAGAGCATGTGGTGTGATGAGTGATGACAATGTACGAGGATATAAATAAAGGGGACAAGATAGTGAAATACCAGGGGCGTTTGTACCATGTTTTGAGTTAAACTGGAACCTAAATTTTGGTATTATAGTTTGGTAGTTTTGCTCATGAAATAATGGGCCCTCACCCTTAGAGTTCCTTTTCGTGTCCAAATCAAAATCTGTTTGAACTTGAACTTTGCCGACTCAAGAATTAACTTATCGGTTAGACAATTGCTTTTCTGATTTTCAATACTTCCTAAAAACACAAGTAAAAGACTAAAATACCTTCAGCCGTAGTTAACTACCGCTGACTTATAACTAAAAAACACACCGGCAGTTAACTGCTGCTGGGTTTTTTGATCATTTACTTATGTTACTAAGACACAATGAATGTCAAAAAGCAATCTTCTATCGGTTATGCTAATAGTTTTGTTGTGAACATAGTATTTAATTAATAAAAAAAACAGTGTAAAGCATTGTACCCAAAAAAAGAAGTGTAAATCCCTAATTTAGTCTTTTAAGTAACATTCACTCTGTTTGGTTGAGATGATTTAGAGAAGAGAGAAATAGGAGAGAGATAAAGAGAGTAGAAATAGGCTATTCCTTCTGTTTGGTTTGGCAGAGAAAGTGAGAAAAGAGAAAGTTTTTTGCGGGACCCACTGCTTTTTGCTTTCTTTCCATTTTAGCGAAGAAAGTGAGCAAATGTCTCTTTTTCCTTATATTTCCATTACTACCCCTCTTTCTCCCTTGTTCACTATTTGTCTTTGTAGTTGTACCATTTTTATCTCAATCCCCCTTTTATACTTTTGTATGGATCATCCCTCCATTTCATTGTTGAATTACAATAGCACAAATTCAACCAATTCTCTACGTTTTTGACATATCCATTTTCCAATAGTCTTTTCGCCATTTTTTCTTTTGCATAATATAAAACGGTAAACAGATTTTATATAATTTCTTGTTAAATCTAGGTAAAGCTTGAAACTTTATTTGATTTCGGATTCTATTTTGCAGTAATTGGTTTTAAGCGGTGGTTTTTTCTCTAAGAAAATGGAAGCAATTTGGTCAAGAAAATATTAAGATTAGTTTTCATGTAAAAAATAAAATTCAAAATAAAATATGTTGGACTTTCAGTTTAAGGACATTTTTGTCTTTTAAAAAATAAACACACTTCTCTCTCTTCTATTTCTCTTGTTTTTCTCTTAAACCAAACAATACATCAAATCTACTCTATTTCTCACTTATTTCTCTCTTCTCTAACTCTCTCTCACTTATTTCTCTCTTTACAATTTCTCTTTTAAACCAAACACATCATAAAACTTTGTAAAAAAGAAGTAACATTAAAACATTAAAAAAAAAAAAAAGTAACACAAAAACATCTACAATAAAACTACTCCAACTTGTGAATATTCACTTGGACGGAACTTGCAAATACATCCTACTCATTTATATCTTTAAAAATTAATATAATAAGTATTCAATTATGTCCCGTGAACATATCTCAGTTGGCAGAGACATGCATTGTTATATGTAGGGGCCGGGTTCGAACTCCAGACACCCCACTTATTCACTTTGAAAAAGGTGAATTCTAGCCACGCTGACAAAAAAAAAAGTATTCTTTTCTTTTTCCTTAAGGGTTAATCAAGTTTTTAATCCCTATAAATATTCACAGTTTTGTTTTTAGTCCCTACAAAATATAATCACACTTTTTAGTCCCTGTGACATTTTCCTTAAGCATTTTAGGGACAAAAAATGTTGATGGAAATTTTTGTCAGGGATTAAAAATGTCGATGAAATTTTTTTATAGGGGATTAAAAATTCTGATGGCAAATTTTATAGGAACTAAAAAGTGTGATTTTATTTTGTAGGGACTAAAAATAAAATTCTAAATATTTATAGGGACCATTTACTTGATTAACCCTTTCCTTAAAAAAGATATTCAATTGTTTTGATGGAGCACTGAGAAAAGAATTATTAAATAATTTTTATTAATAATTTTATATCATTATATCACTATGTTCTACCATGAGAGTAACTTATAAAATATCAACCCTGGGGTACGGTCATCCATTTTAATCATATATCTCATCATGAAAGAAAATAAACATTATCACATCTACTTTTTGAAGTGTTTGGCTTCACTTCTAGATGGAAGTGCTTTTCAAGGGCTCAGTCTATGGTGGGAAAGCTTGATAGGTCTCTCACAGTGGGTGAGGGCCAATGATTTTGTTTTTAATCAAAGGTGAGGCCAATTTTATTTTGTAGTCGTTGGATAGTGCTGCTCCATGGTTGTTAACATATACTGTCAACACTGAATAATTTTTATTTCATTGTCACTTTTTTTATTCTCTCTCATCACATTCTCAGGTAACAACCGAGATTGCTTCCTTGCTTATTAAACATATCCTTCTTATTTTCTCACATAACAACCCAACCCAGATTGCAACAACTAAGGACAATTCTGGGATTTTTTTTTTGAGTGACAATGTGGATGGATCGGTGGATAGAGGTAAATTCCAATAACCCATTTCCATAAAAACCTCTTAAACTAAACCAGCCAATTACACTTAAGTGCAAAAATTAATCATGATACAACAAATTTTATGCTTGCTGCTAGTTTGCAGATTATGAGAAATTAAAAGAAAAAATTAAAACACATTTTTTCCAATCATTCTCATTTCTTTCTCTTCTCCGCCGTTCTCGTTTCCTTCTTCGACACCGTTCGATCAATTCATAATGACCTGCGGTAATCAAAGAGAAGAAAGCTTAATATGGGTTGTGGACAGTGTGTACTAATTGCTATCCGTATTTATTTTGATGTTTTCAAGAGATGAGAGGAGAGGGTTTTTAGAAGATCCAAAATAACAGAGAATAATCTATGTGAGAGAGGATAAAAATATTCTGGTGTGGACAGACTATTGTAATATCATGTAGCTGTTTTTAATCGAACAATAGAAACCACTCTTCTTTCAAAAAACAAAAAAAACCCACTCTCTCACCGTGAGAGACCTAGTGAGGTCATGCACGGTAGATAGGGCCCTTTTCAAGTGTCGAGAACAATTATGTTTGACATTTTTTTTTTAGAAATCAATTTTAGGTACTATAAGCAATTTCACATGAAGTTGCTATTTGTAGTTTTTTTTATTCTAGAATTAATTATAATACACAATTATAATTTAATTCGTTTTTACATAAAAATTTATATAAACACAAATCAATTTATCTACGATTCACTTTTAATCAGAATTAATTCACTCAAAATCAGTTATTGTCTAAGTAGAACCAAACAAACACTAAATTTCATACTTAATCTTTAAATATAAACAAACACACAAAATTAGACATGAGTAAAAGACAAGTATGCAACAAACTGTGCCCCTTATACTTTTTGAATTTCAAAATCAAATAAGATATAGAAAATTATTATCAATAACAATGATGATACTAATTATCGTTTTGTAACAGTTTATATGAAATCTGTACATGTCTTTTGAGGCTCCAAAGTCAATCTTTTACCATTAAGTTAACACTTAGAAAAAAATAAGACTACTTAAGATTACATTTGGAATTACTTTACCGTTTTCATATACTTAATTTAGATATCAAGTGTATGAATAATTGATACTTGAGAGACTTGCTTTTTTATGAAGATACTTGATATACTAAATTAATGGTTTCACAATGAATAATAATAATAATAATGAGTTTTTAAAAAAATAACTTTACATTTAAATTATCAACAAATATCTAACTTTGTTTTAACATAATAATAGTTTAACATGAATAATTAACCAACATAGAATAGTGACTAATTGGTTTTAACATGTGATTAATTAGTCACTATTCTCACCGTACAAGTCAAAGAGCAAGATTCTTAGTCGGTAAACAAGATAATATAATCAAATCTACCTATACTATACATTGATTGATAAAAGAACACGTGTGATTCCAATCAACGGATGGATCGGTAATTTTCAAAAGCTTAACATGTGTGAGACTCAAGTGTCAAATAATATGATAGAAGAGAAATGATAGCAACACACCTTCTAACACACACTCTTTTTGTAGGTCTCATGTGAATTTTAACCAATCAAAGAGAGTGTGTTGAAAAGTGTGTGTTAGAAGGTGTGTTGCTACCATATTTCTATGATAGAAAAGCAATTGGATTAACTACTACTGGGTTAAACATTTTGAAACTCTATATAAGGGTTCAACTTAGTCACGATTAAAGTGTGATAAGATTTTGAGACAACCCTAATATTAGCTTGAGTAAGGATTATAGTCATTGAAACAATAATAACGCCAAAATGAAAGTGAAGCATCATGGTTGCTTGCTTATTTGGGTTAGTGAGGCATTACAAACGCAGTATCATCAAAATTATGAAAAGATGCATTATGATTCAATTCAATGTGCTTGGGTATATTCCAATGGATTGCTGACTGCTGTTTCTTTATTGTTCCATTATACACAATTTTCCTCCCAATTTTCCTACGTGTCTAGTGAATCTTATGAGTTACTTCTTTCTCGGTAGTTAAGAAATGAATGACAATAGTTATTAAAAACACACGTACATAAATTGAGAAGTTAAAGTTTGAACCTGATCATAGCATTTAATCTAACAATTTTGATATTTTTATCTATTGAATTATGACTTATACATATGAGTTACTTCATCCGTCTCATTATTTTATATCATCTCATTTACAATATTTTTTTTTAAGAAACTAAAAGGAAATTATATATAACTAAACAACTTTATTTTCTCTGCACAGCCCAAGGAGTGCTAGAGAGAAGTAAAGAAATAAATATTGTTACGTTAAATAAAGGTATAAAACACCAAAAAGAAAGCAAAAAAAATTATCACATACATAAAAGAGGATTGAACCACCACATGTAATGAGGTATTTAAGTATATCAAAATGGTAAGCTTGTTCCTCAACGAAAAAAATGGTATTGATTTTCTTTTTACCAAATTAGTATTTTTATTTTACTTCGACTTCCAAAGTGTTCCAAACCAGGAATACGTTATGACGCACGAGAAAATGTAAGCTAAGTGCGTAGAGGACACTTTTCAAATGTGTGCCGTAAAAATCATCATTTCCGTATTTGTATACTTGGATAATTTACAATCCATCTCTAAATTTACAGTCTTTCTAAAAAAAATAAAAAATCTCTCAAATTTACATAAAGTTTTTGGTAAAAAAATAAAATTTACATAAAGTTGACACAAACGCTAAACTATCGTCATGCTATATCATAATCGTAAGATAATAAGTGAAAGAAACTAAGACGCAACAGTCAATGGTGTATAACTTATAAGGCATCAAAATTATAAGATTTTTTTTATTTTTTGTTTTGGAAATAGCTAGACCATTATACCAAAATAATGATTCGGCTCAAAATTTTAAGGTTATCTTATAATTTCTACTATTGTTGTATGAGGGTGTGTGTGTATATCACGAGGGTTGTTATCAAACATGGCACTCTTTTGTACTAATAGAAGTAAAGTATTATGAAAGAGAAAAGTGGGTGCAAATCCTCTCCATTTCTTTAAGATGCAAATCCTCTCCATTTCTTTAAGAAATTGAGATCTTCAAGTCTCTATATAAGGCATTCACAAACTAATAGATAAGTATTAATTTCTAACTAGCAGAAGACTACTGACTATATATTCAATAAGGACTAATATATTAAAAAAGATATTATATAGACAATAAATAATGTGGATTTTGAAACAGACTCTAAGTTGACAGCTTATGCCTTCCTATCTACCAGAAACGACTTGTTCGAATTTGGTTGCATTATTTCCTCCTGTCGTTCGTTGTTCAGCACTCTCTTTTCTAACTCTAGGGTGGAGGCAGTTGCTCATGCTCTTGCAAGAGAGGCCGCGTCTTTAGCTAGTCCCGCCGTTTATTTTGATATACCCGAAGGCAATCACAAACTAATAGATAAGTATTAATTTCTAACTAGCAGAAGACTACTGACTATATATTCAATAAGGACTAATATATTAAAAAAGATATTATATAGACAATAAATAATGTGGATTTTGAAACAGACTCTAAGTTGACAGTTTATGCCTTCCTATCTACCAGAAACGACTTGTCCGAATTTGGTTGCATTATTTCCTCCTGTCGTTCGTTGTTCAACACTCTCTTTTCTAACTCTAGGGTGGAGGCGGTTGCTCATGCTCTTGCAAGAGAGGCCACGTCTTTAGCTAGTCCGGCCGTTTATTTTGATATACCCGAATGTATTGAAACTCTTATTATTAATGAAATGCTATAAGCATGTTTCCCTCAACAACAAAAAAAAATTGACATCAATTTTACTAATAAAGAATAAAAATGAGAAGAGTAAGAAACTAACTCGGGAAAATAGACCTCTCTACAATTTTCAGCCAACAAAAGCTTTAAAGAAAAGTGGGGATTAAACATTTTAGAAAACCCTAGCATCTACTATGATTAAGATTAGTCGCACAAAAACTATCCTTTTCAATAGACGTGTCAGTTCTCACAATTGCAACAAGTCTGATCTAATGTAGACAAAACTTTCTAAAGAAAAATAATCAGATAAGAGTTACGAGAATGCGGGACAATAATACCATATAAGTGTAGTTGTAGTCATATTGCATATATATATATATATA
>Ga0315915_1006904_pt1 | contig 13735 bp, 7 predicted proteins | sample MpolbnodulesMG_FD_207738 | JGI IMG/M metagenome (GOLD analysis project Ga0315915, IMG submission 207738) | Medicago polymorpha root nodule microbial communities from Los Angeles, California, United States - branched nodules | ecosystem: Host-associated > Plants > Roots > Nodule | place: USA... | reverse complement strand
TGACAAACAATTAGGGTTCATTCTTTTTTATCAATGTTAGAGAGTGAGTATGCGATTTTGAAAGGGTGCAAACAGATAAATATAGACAGACAAAGCAATCAACCACTTGAAAATTCAAAATCATGCACACAGATAAATAAAATTGAAAGGGTGCAAACAACTAATATAGACAACAAAGAACAAACTTACACAACAACTATCTGTTTATAATTTTAGAAACAACATTATAAATATTATATATTATAACGAAAAGGAACGCATACTCACACTATCGAGGTCATACTCGACGATGTATGTTCTGTACTTCACTTTTAGGTTGTTGATTGCCTTTTCATATTCTGAAACTGGGTTTTTCACCAGAGGACCTATCAAAGAATGAAAGTGAAATTTTTGTTATGTATAAACCGTAACAAAAAAATAATTACATTAAAGAAATATGTGTTCAAATGTTTACCAGTTAGTCAGTGATACAACAAAAGAGTTTCAATGTTTCTGCCGGCCATGTTTTCTAAAATAGAATTAGAGTTAGTTGAGCAATTGAGATTTGAAGTATGAAATGAATTAGTTAGATTGAGGAAAGCATATAAGGGAATAGAGAATATAATTTACGGTATTAGTAGCTCAAGTTAATATATAAAGCATAGCCAAGTAGCTAGTAAAGAATCAAAGAAAAAAAAGGTATGTTAACTAAGGAGAAAAATAATAGGAGTGATTTGCTGTTTTTTTGTTATGGATAAGAATAGGAGGATTTGTTTAGTAAAATTAAGGAGAAAAATTAGGAGCGATTTGTTTATTTTGATTTCCATACAATTAACATTTTGATTAAATTAAATAGGAATAATACAGCAAAAATAAGCAAAGAAGTTAGGTTAAATCTAGGGTAAAATTTTGCGTTCGGGCGATTATTAGAAATGATTTTGTTTTGTTTTTTAATAAAAGCAAATAATAGGAGTGATCTGTTGTTTTTTTGTTATGGATAAGAATATGAGGATTTGTTTATTTGTTTAGTAAAATTAAGGAGAAAAATTAGGAGCGATTTTTTTATTTTGATTTCCATAACAATTAACATTTTGATTAAATTAAATAGGGTTAATACAGTAAAATTAAGCAAAGAAATTAGGTTAAATCTAGGGCAAAATTTTGCGTTCGGGCAATTCTTGATATTTAGTTTGGAAATGATTTTGTTTTGTTTTTTAATAAAAGGAAATAATAGGAGTGATCTGCTGTTTTTTTTTTATATGGATAAGAATAGGAGGATTTGTTTAGTAAAATTAAGGAGAAAAATTAGGAACGATTTGTTTTTTTTTTATTTCCATAACAATTAACATTTTGATTAAATTAAATAGGGTTAATTAAATAGGGGTAATGGAGCGATCTCTTATTTCAAAAAAATAGGAGTGAAAATAGGATTGGATTGAATTTAGGAGTGATATGTTCTTTTTGATTTCAGAAGCATTTGAAAATAACATTTTGATTAAATTAAATAGGGGTAATACAGTAAAATTAACCATTGAAGTTAGGTTAAATCTAGGACAACATTTTGCGTTCGGGTTGACTTATAACGCTCATACAAGCAAGTTAAACATTAAAGCTTAGTTGCACTTTTCCCCGTATCTTTTGCTAATTGTGCAATTTTGCATCCCCTCTTTTTTATTGAGCGATTTTGCACCCCATCTTTTTGGCCCCTTTCTGGTTAGATGGACCTTCTTGTGTTTAATTGCACTTTTGCCCCCTATGTTTTTGCCAATTGTGTGATTTTGCACCCCCTCTTCTTTTTTGAGAGATTTTGCACCACATCTTTTGCCCCCTTTCCCCTCTTTTAATGATGATTAGAACAAAACACAATTTGCAAAAGATGGGGGGTGCAAAATCGCTAAAAAAAAGGGGGTGCAAAATTGCTAAAAAAAAAGAGGGGGTGCTAAATGCACAATTAGCAAAAGATAGGGGGAAAAGTGCAATTAAGCCTAAATTTTAATCTAAAACCTTAAGACAATATTTATAGATTCACCAACTTATCAAGTGTTTAACTTTCATTTTCTTAAACAATACTCCTTCCGGTCCTATTTATAAGAGAAAGTTGGGTCAACCAAAGTTGATGTATTTGGACTAAATTTTGAACCAGTTATATTAACTTTTGTTGACCCTATTTTCTCTTATAAATAGAATCGGGGGTAGTATAAGATTTCTAACTTACACTTGTTACATGCAACAACTAACATAGGAAATAAAATTATTGGAGGAGTGAGGGGTGGATTTTTAATTCAGCTAATAGAGACATTACATAATATATATAAGGTTAAAATTCAAACCTCGAACACTCCACTTATTTATCTTCAAAAATTAAATTGATAACTACCGGACTATATATTTGACAAAAAAAGTGATAGTAAAATTGACCAACAAACTTTCAACACTAAATTTAGTAAAAGAATTCACCACTAAAGACACATAACCGCATACAGATACGGTGGTGATGATTCTAGCTAGAACCAAACACTCTTGATGATATATAACACATATGCATAGGAAATAAAAGAACAAAAAATGAAAGTGAGTAGTCATCATCTTATATAACGACGTGGCTATCTTGCAACATTTCACAAACCAGGTGTCCCACTTCTAACTATAGCTTCGATCAATTCAACCTCTATTTGGCTCATATAATGCAACACTCTACACTTTTCATCCATGCAAAATTGCAAATCTAATCCAAGTCTAAGAAACTTTCATCATTTAAAGTTACATTAAATTAATTTGTGTTGCTGAATATTCTAGATCCCTGTCTCAAACGTCTAAAGGAGTGTCTTTGACTATAATTAATCTATTTTGCAAGTCTCAAAAGTGAAAGCGAAAAAAAAATTAATTAGTTGAATCAATGGCAACTAGAAGATATGCATTTGGAAGGATGGATGAGGCAAACCATCCAGATTCCATAAGAGCAACCGTAGCTGAATTTTTCTCAACTTGCATCTTTGTCTTTGCTGGAGAAGGCTCTGCCCTAGCTCTAAGTTCGTAGTACCATATTATATATCAATATGAATATATAGACTCCTTCTATATATACTTATGATTAATTTGTGTGGTTGGTTGCATTGCAGGGAAGCTATACAAGGATGCAGGTGCATCATCTGGTGAGCTAGTGGTACTTGCACTAGCTCATGCATTTTCACTATTTGCTGCTATATCTTCTAGCATGCATGTATCTGGTGGACATGTCAACCCTGCTGTAACTTTTGGTGCTCTTCTTGGTGGTAGAATTTCTGTTCTTAGAGCTGTCTACTATTGGGTTGCTCAACTTCTTGGTTCTTTGGTGGCTGCCCTCTTACTGAGGCTTGTCACTAATAACATGGTATAACATAGGATACTCATCTCTCATTGTTATTTTTTTAAACTCATTTCTACATTTTCCTTATTAATTTTCCCATCATCTATTTAAAAAAAAATTATTTTATCATATAATCACTTTTATTTTAATCAAACAAATAATATTTTTTCATTAATTAAAGTGATACTAGTATGTACCAAGAAAAAAGTGACATAAATACAGTAAAAGCCTCCAAAATCGAGGATCAATTTAAAATATAAAAAATTAGGGACCAATTTGTAAAATATTAAACCTTAAGGATTAAATTGAAAATTCTAAAAAAAAATGTCACAAATTTACAATTTATTGAAAATTATAGAGATCAATTTGATATATATATTTTTAAATTGATAGAAAATAATTTGCAAAATTTGATAAAAATGGCACCAATTTGAATATTTGAAATAATAATAAGGGATTTTTATTTTTATATCTTTAGGTGGTATTTGAAATTCTATAAATTATTGACAAAACACTTCATAAGTCTCTCTTATCCAAAGAATGAAATAATGAAATTTACAAAGAATATTTTGAATTACTCTCTAAAATTTTATTAATTATCTCATCCAACTATACTTATGAAGTGTGTTTGGAGTGTGTTATGGAGTAATTAAAAATTTCATTGTCATCATTCTTTTAGCACCTTTTATTAATTTTAATTTTTTTTTTGGAAAAAATTGTAAATTGAAAATAGTGTTAGTTTGTAAATTTCGAGGGGTCAATTTATAATTTTTCAAAAAAAATTAGGGGACAATTTAAAATTATTTGGAAATTTATTGGGCTTAATTTTGCAATTTTTCAAATTGCAAAATTTGAAAAATTATAAGCATGAAGAAATTTGAAATTCTTAGCTTTTAAGTGTTATTTGAAATTCTCTAAATTTAACTTGAACAAAATCTTCTATAAATTTATTTCATTTTGAACATTCTTCTTCTATTTTTTTTGGGTCAAGTCAAGTAGGCTGGTAGCCCGGAGTTCGAACCCCGACCCTTGCATATATGAACATTCTTCATCTATTTTTTTTGTCAAGTAGGCTCGTAGCTAGAATTCACCTTTTTCAAAGTGAATAAGTGGGATGCCCGGAGTTCGAACCCCGACCCTTGCATATAATAATGCATGTCCCTGCCAACTAAGCTATGCTCACGGGGGACAACATTCTCCATATTATTATCCAAACAATGAAATTCATCTAAAATAATCACCTAAAATACTTGAATTATCTCAAAACATTACATTACCTCAACTCAAAACATTTCCTTATCTAAACACACTATAATAGTAATTTTACATAGTCTCATTTTAACACTCTGTCTTTCAAGATTATATGCTCAAATTTGAGCCAACACATGAACACTCAATCATGAATTAATTGTATATGCTTTGTTATTTTCAAGCCATCATGTGTAAATGGACTATTGTATTGTGGCTGCCTTTTGTAGAGACCACAGGCGTTCAACGTGGCATTTGGTGTTGGTGCTGGGAACGCTCTTGTACTTGAGATTGCCATGACATTTGGTTTAATGTATGTTGTGTATGCAACTGCCATTGATCCCAAAAGAGGCACCATTGGCACAATTGCACCCTTAGCAATTGCACTTGTTGTTGGAGCAAACATCCTAGCTGGTGGACCATTTGATGGAGCATGCATGAACCCTGCTCGGGCTTTTGGGCCTTCTTTAGTGGGCTGGAGATGGGATTATCATTGGATCTTCTGGGTGGGTCCATTTCTTGGAGCTGCAATAGCAGCACTTTTATATGAATATATTATGGTTCCAGTTGAGCCTCCTCATACTAATCCTCATCATCAACCTTTGGCTCCTGAAGATTATTAGTCACTTTAATTAATATGTGTTATGAAATGTATGTATTAGTATACTCTGGATTTTCTTTTAATTTTCTATGTTGCTTCCTAGCTTATGAGTCTGTGTATGCATATTTTGTATGTTGTTGTGAGTATCTGTATACCCAAATCTTTGTTTAGTGTGTAGAGGTTGCTGTCCTCGATGCTTTTGAATAAAGTCAGTCCTCTTTACTCCTGTAAAGTTTAATGAAAATGTTATAAACTTGCACACAATTTAAACACTAGAGATATGAAACATTATGTGATAATATATAGGAGGATATGTGTAGGTTTGTTGCTATTAGTTTTGCTCCGTTCCACCTAAATCTACGTATTGTTTCTTTTGAATGTATGATATTTATGGTTTTGTCCCTCTTTATAAAGGTACATGGTTGGGTTGTAAAGGTACTTGGTTGGGTTGAGGTGCGTGAACCTTCTATATAAACTACCATTGACTTCGGTTTTTAAGTAATGTGAGAATTTTAAGGTGTATAAGAACAGTTGTCTCCTATTGAGGCTAAGAGAGAACTTTTAGGTTTGATCTCCAATGAAATCGTCAATTTCCGTTCAACTCTCAAATACACCACACACCACATCGTGTTTTAAAGTATTGCATGCTTGTCTTTAATAAAATGTGTCTTTTTGGAAATTAACGAAAATGGTAGTTTATTTATAACACCCGCACTCTTTAATTCAATGAGCGTCTTTTATATGCGATAAAATTGAAGAGTTTACATCTAAAATGGACGATACCTAAGGGTACCATGTAACTTATTTGAGAGTGGAACGAACAATAAAAGGAAAAAGCTATGTATTGCAAAAAATTGCACGCAAATTATTCACGATTGTTGTGCTTTCTCAAAAAAAAACTTCCCATGTACCCCACCAAATGCCATGTATTCCGCTGGATTGAAAATTATGATTGGTTTGTAAAACTTTTGCTGCTTGATATAACACACCTCATTGTACAAGGACCGGGTCGATTTTGATCAAATAAAGTGCTAGGGTTTAGGATTTTGATCAAATAAATGGGTCGATTTAGATCAAATAAATTTCATCAGTGTTGGATAAAAATAAAAGTCGTATAACTCAATGAGAGGGTTGGATCATAATGACATTCTATTTTTTAGTCTTTACATACACCAAATTTTATATTTTAAAATTTTATCATTTGAATTAAATTAAAATACTTATAGATTTGACACATAAAAATCTTGAATACTTTAAATGTTTATAATTTTCTTCAAAGGTTCACGGATTTAAAATTAGAATTTTTTTATGAATGAGAATCAAACCACTCTGAGTTTTTGGTTGGAGTTCAACCAAACTATTAAAAATTAAAAATAAAATAAATGATACACTCTAATTATCTTAGAGTGAAGAAAATGGGACTCTTCGAGTGAATTTTAACTCCTAAAAAGAAAAGAGATGAAGAAAATGACACTCTTGGAGTGAGTGTCAATTCATGGAGAGAAAATAGATGAGAAATTAGGGAAGAAAGTGAAACCTTGTTGAAAATGGAAATAACGGAATCGTAAATTTAAGAAAGGAAATAAATTGAACCATAAAATTAAGAAAAGGAAAATAAGTGAATGTAATCAATTGTAACTATACTATCTCACAAAGTCATTCACTTAACGAGCTCGTATCAATAAACCAATTGATTCATATTGAGTTAATTTGGTCAAGTCAATTGGGTTGATCCACATCCATTAATACACCTAAATATTTTATCAGACTACACACATAATTAGAGTAAACTTTCATTTTGATCTCTAAAAATGTCGTGCGTTGAAAGTGTCACTCTAAATTAATTAAGTTTATTAAAAACTCTTCAAATGTTACTTATGTTGGTAAGTAGAGATGACATAAATTTTGTAGGATCCTATAGGACTCTCTATACACACAATTTATAATGGGAAATTATGGGTTGACACCTTTTTTTTTTCATACGATTCATATGCTACTTTAAATGACATTTTTTATTTATATTTCTCTTCTCTTTTATCAATGCATTTTTCTCTCATCCACTAAACAAATGCCACATAAGGGTGTATAAGGGATAGTTTCCACATAGGATGTTCTACTTAGGTAGCAACTTCAGTATCTATACATGTACCCTCTGGGTCCCATGTACTCTATTCATACCCCCTAACCAACACTTAAATTAGCAAAAACTCTCATGTCGTCCTTTATCATATCTTTTAAGAGCACAAGATTTTCCTTTTTCAATTTTTAGTTAAAAAACAATGATGATGTTTGTGTCACAAATCAAAATATTATACCTTTTTTTTTTTTTAAATAACCGGTAATCAAAATATTATACTTACTCAAACTTTATTAAACGGTGCTATACTTAATATGAATGTGTTTGATTTTTTTTTTTTTTGAAAGAATGAATGTGTTTGATTTTTGTTAGCTATATAGTGCTGTACTTATATTACATCCTCATTTCCACCATAAAAAAATATCGAGTGGTCCACAAAGCAGAAAGAATCGACGACGAGAAAAGAAAAAAATCACCTCAATGTGAAAGAAATTAGAGAATCAATGACGTGTGAAAAACATCAAATATTATTAAACAACAATGTTAATGAGTTTTACATTGATTTTAAGTATAAACTAATGTACTATAAATAAGACTACATTAATTTAATAATTAAAATTTTATATTATATAAGTAAAGTGTCTGGATAATTACTTGTAACGTGCCCATGCCTGCTGTTAAAAAAAAAAACGTGCCCATGCTCGTAAGATCGTTCTAACTCGTTTCTTAAAATAAATGATAATGTTCATTACTATAGTTTTGTCGTATAAATATCTAATTTGGATAAGGAATAAAGTAGTGATTTCTAAACTTTGTTGATGTAAATGAGAAAACCACGACCAGTTTATAGTTGTTACATTTGAACGAGAATATGAAAGTAAAGATTTGGGAGACAAATTTAACCTGTAGCATTATGGATTTAGAAAAATAAATGAAGAACTAAAGTCCTACTCGACACAAGAAAACAATCATGGAGAATGAAAGCGCTTAACGCATGGTAGACATAGAGCAAAATGCCCGTCGAAGACAAATACGCAATCCTTCAACAAGATGTATAGTGTTGAAGGACATAAATTAGGCTTATATTGTGTGACACACATGCATCCATTGGTTATTAGGGTTGTTTGCCCACTTGTCGATGACACTGCAGTAAGAGTTGTTTAATGTATTTCAGAAATCACATCTACATTATTATAACGATTCTGGATTCTTTGTTCATACGTTATTACGCATTTTTCTTGTCCAATTTACATTTAATGTCCTTACTTTGATGTTATTTACTTTTCTGCTATTTACATTTACATTTCCAATCTTTTTACATTCATGTTAATTACTTTTCTGCAGTAAAATCATCAATCATTTAAGTTATTACACGTGTCTACATGTAAAAATCGGTAGTTAAATATGAACATTGAACCAAAATCACCTTCATCTTTTGAATCTGTCGCATATATATACACTTTAAATGCATAGAAGTTTACTTTTTAACTTGTTCAAGAATCTCACACTAAACATTCCTTTTGTTGATAGATTCATATCCAATAGTAAAACTAAACCCTAGCATTAATTAATTAAATAAATAAAAATCCACATCCAATCTTGAAGCCGCCTTAGTTTCATATGATTGTCACATATCCAATCTTGAACCCTAGCATTAATAAAAATCCACAGGTTTGTTCAGTGTATCTTTTAGCTAAATCATAAATGCAAATGACAAGGGCCAATGAATGTCTCATGTTTGAAAACAATGACCAAAATAATGCGTATGAAAAATTGTCCTCAAATCTTAAGATATGCACTATACTTCATATATAATAAGAGATGAAGATCAGAAGTCCTAGGTATTTCAAGCTTATCCCTGTATTCAATGGTTGAAATTGCAGTATTTCATATCATATAATAATATAATGTCGATCATCAAATTTAAAAGGGAAAAATTGCATGTACCAAAAATTGCCACATGTATAACCTTAGCTCTTAAGCATATGGCAGCATGATATATAATATACGTCACAAACGCGGAAAAACTTTGGAATTGGATTGATCTTGCTCACAGCTTGAGTCTTATAAAAAAAGATTTTATGTCACATAAATGCTTTTATACTTATGTATATCCTCAAATGAATCGAAGCAAAAGAGTGCATGTGTTTTCTTTTTAATGATTATCTATTTCAAATATCATGTAGGTGGTTACGAATGTCATCAAATGAATACAATATTTCACTTTTACTACAGCAAAAAAGTGCATTGCTTAATTAATCAGGAATTAAAGTGACAATAAATTGCAGTAACGTAGCTTCATAGCATGATTGGAAGTACAATCGGTGGTTCAAACATTATGCTCTTGCTCCTAATGGTAATATTTTCGTTATTACATGTTGGGTCTTATGGAAGGCACGAAATCATAAAGTTTTCAATGGAAATGATTGGGTAAATTGGGTTTGTCTTAGCCATATTTATTCTCTTCATTCAGATGTGGTGGTGCACCTTTCTATTGATGCAATTCAAAAGGCCATTAGACAGGTTAAATGGATTCCTCCTTTGAATAATATCATCAAAGTTAATGTTGACGGTAGTTCTCTTTCTAATCCTGGAAGATCAGGTTTTGGAGGTCTTATTAGAAACAACAATGGTGATTGGTTGTTGGGTTTTTCTGGATTTTGTAGTATTACTTCTTGCTTGGCGGCCGAATTGTATGCCATTTTTCATGGCCTTCGTATTGCGTATGATGCGGGCCACATGAACATTATTCTTGAATCAGATTCTAGGATGACTTTTGATTTAATCATGTCGGATGTCCAAGCTCATCATCCTCATGCTCCTCTGATTAGTCAGATTGTCCAATTGCAGCATCGAGATTGGATTGTTAATTTTCATCATACCCTCCGTCAAGGCAACGAGTGTGCGGATTGGCTTGCTAAGCATGGTACTTCTTCTTCGGATGCTCTAAAGTCTTGGATTGTTTGCCCTCCTCAACTGCATCATTCCCTTTTGGATGATGCTCTTGGAGTTGCTCGCTTGAGATCGTAGTTTGGTTTTGTTTTTGTCTTTTCTTCTTGATAAAAAGAAAAATAGCATGATTGGGAGGATCCTTAAAAAAAAAAATGATCGGGAGGAGAACTGTTACCGATCTAGGAAAGTCCATCAAGAAAACGGCTAATCTTGTGATTTTAATTTTTGAGCATTATTTTTCCTATGTTATCCATTGATGAATTAGGCGTAATTTACTCTTATAAAGGAAAAATCCTCTTTTCTTCTTCTTTATTCTTACAATTAGTTACCATTTTCATCTCAAGAACATAAAACTTCTTCTCATTTATTCAACATATGATTTCCATGTTCTTTGTTCTAGTATCGAATCATACTTATCATTAGGAGTAAATTACCCCCAATTTATCAAGCGGTAACGTAGGTCTTGTCTAGAATGAGGTGCGTACAATTTTAAATCATTATATGATGAGACTGGTGCTGGTATATTGTTCATATGTAAATAAGTAAGTTTTGTAAAAAAATATAAATAAATGTCAATTAATCAACTATATTTTAATTTTACTATTCCAAAAAAACATTCAATCAATTCTTTGATATTGTGAGAAGAAACTATGATAATTAGGAGCACGTGAAGGGTTGAGTAGTTCAACTAGTTTGAGTTAAGAGATTAAAGAAGTTGAGGGGTTCAAAGTCCAGGATTCAAGTTGAGTTTAAGGTTGAGAATTCAAATCCTGACAAAGAGAAAAATACCAACATACTAACAATTAACATTTTCCATTTAAAAAAGAAAATTATAGGAGTATGTTAGCAAATGTATTTACTTTTGAAAAATGTTAGCATGTTCCCTTTGAGCAGTATATACCAAAAGTAGAAATTACATATTGAAATTATGCTAGTTTATTTTTCAAAAAGTTGAAAATTAATTTTTCTCAGTAAATATTTTCTTAGAAATCATGGTTGGACCTAACAAAACTTTTACAAAATCAACTTGTGATGTGAGGACAGTCCCTAATTATAAATACTTGTTTACATCATCTCTCATCCAACAACGTGAGACTCTATAACACACCCCCTCACGCTTAACACTATTGGGTTTGGTGCGTGAATATATAATTGGTGGATGACCTGATAGCGAAACCTAATAGCAAGTGGTCAAATGGATTTTAGATGAGGCTCTAATACCATCTTAATTAAAAATCGTGGTTGAGTTTTAGATAGAGTATGTTCTTAATTATGTGTCTTTGACTCGCATGTTAGATGACCCTTTACTTTTTAGATGAAATCAAGAAAATTATTAAATTGTCATAAGTCTAGAAATATTTACTATTCAAGTAAATGTATTGTCGTTGAACTTGAAATTTTTATAAGGAGATCGGATAAAAGATCACAGAATCGAATCTTTTTATTTCTTCAAGTGATTACACTAAGAGGTAAATTTTGTCCTTTGACTATGAATTCTCTAACTACTCCAAAGAACCAGTGACTAAGAAAAGCGTAAGTTGCAAAGATGATAAATTTGCGTAGAAAATAATGTTGTACTGATTTACATGTTTAAACTATTATGTAGACAAAAAAACTTCAATATAATGGTAGCACATCTTGGATAATAGTAAATATTAAGGAGAAATAGACAAAAAATAACTAGAGAAAAAATAATTAGGTAAGTTTTTCGTGTGGTTCTTAACTACATTACATTAGATTTTTTTAAAAAAATTCTCTCTTTTTTAAATTTGTTATATAAAAAAAAGAATATTTTTAGTTAAAAACTATAAAAAAAAAGCACATAATTAATGAAGTGCACCTAAGGTTTTACCAAAACTAAAACCTAACCCCTATTGGCCACTACAAATGGCCTTCAACAGTTACACTTGTTGACTAGATAATCGACTAGTCGCATGCGTTTCCTTAAATACAGTTCAAATTATGAATAAAGATCCTCTTCATTTATTTTAAATTTTTGTATGTATTTATCTCTCTAAATGAAAGAATTAAATAAAATCATAAATAAAAGAATCCTAACTCCCAAATTGTGGACACTTTTTCTCACTCAAAACTTCACATTTGCTTGTAACGGTTACCATCGTATTTGCCTCATATTTGCTTTGAATATTTCAGATAAACCATTATTTATTGTTCCAACGGTTCAATAGTTTCGAAATTTCGAATTTGATTTAGCTCATTTGTTTTTATTTAGGCTAAACTGCAATTTTTGCTCCCTAAGTTTCAAAATGTTGCGATTTTGGCCTCCTATTAAAAAAATGACAAAAGTGACCCATGTTTAGGGAAATATAGTCTTTTGATCCCCTAACATAAGAGAAATATGATCTTTTGACCCCTTATCTTTTTAAAATGTTAGGATTATGACCTCTGTTTTGGGACACGTGGCGTCTTCTCAACAATTTTGGGATGAAAGGGACCACAATTGCCATTTTTTAATAAGGGACCAAAATCGCAACCTTTTAAAACTTAGGGGATGAAAAGTGCAGTTTAACCTTTTATCTATTTATTTAGCTCCTTTGATATGTAAATTAATCAAGTTTTTTTGGGGTCAAATAATAAGTTTTAAATAGCCATAACTCAGTTCATGGAACAAGTCAATTGTTTGCTGTATTCAGCTAACACTTAGTTATTTATTGTATAGTCCATAAAATTTATTTCAATTGGTAAAATGGTCAAAAAAAACTTTAGGTTGACTGTTGTGATCGGGTTTCGAACCCCAATTTTTTTTTTTTTTTATGAAAAATGTTAATTTGTGCTCTTAAGACATAAGTTAAGAAACCAATTATACATTTTTTTTTTAAAAGTTGTGTATTCAATGTCTAACAAATTTCAAAAGTTTATATTTTCAATGTAAAACTTATTTTTAATTTTTATTTTAAACTTTTAAGTTATGCCCTTATGGCACAAGTTAGCATGCCCCTTCTTTTATTTGTGTATATATATGAGCTGTCAAATGACTATTGTCATTTCTTCTATCAACCAATAATTTTTTTTAACAAACAAACACACACTATTTCTAAAGTTCATTTGTTTTTATTTTTTATTTTTATGTAAACCGGATATATTAATAAAATGAAACAAGTTGTATATATTAATTCTTCATCCACTAGATAGTCCAACCCATGAAGAAAATCATCTTGTAGTAACAACTTTCTTGACCAACTGAATCTTAGTTAGATTTATTTATCCTTTAAATTGGACACTTTATTTATTTATTTATTTATCTAAACATCTTACGAAAGAAAAACAATATAAGATCATATGTAGCCGAAATTTCGGTTGTAATATAGCATAAACATTGAATTCAACATAATTCTGTTTTGGAAGATAAAAAGAAAAAGATAGCAACAAACATGATGGATGTATCATCGGTTTGAGGATGTATTTGGATAGAGACATATTTTTGTATGTATGTATCCACTAGACAAACTGATTCATTGCATTAAATTAGGACATCCAAACCTTAGTCTATAAATATGGAATGCACATCTTC
>Ga0315915_1006902_pt1 | contig 13738 bp, 5 predicted proteins | sample MpolbnodulesMG_FD_207738 | JGI IMG/M metagenome (GOLD analysis project Ga0315915, IMG submission 207738) | Medicago polymorpha root nodule microbial communities from Los Angeles, California, United States - branched nodules | ecosystem: Host-associated > Plants > Roots > Nodule | place: USA... | reverse complement strand
ACAAGAGTGACTACTTGCCGATATATGCTACCGAGAGCCGTTACAAACTTATCTTGGATGGTTTACACCCTCCAACAAGTAAAAGTGGTATTGCGCCTCGAGAGAAGTGGTTGACCACTCCAGATATGGGTCACATCATTGCTAGTTGCTACAATAGAGCGGTTGTTCTATTGACTTTGCCTGAAATGGGTGGTTCAAGTGAGACATATTTTCCAATCCGGGGTGCTCCATCATTTAAGCCACATTCCAACATAATGTGCATTTGCTTAATTCCGGACCACTTTCTTCATGTGAAGCTGAAAGAAAATTGTCTGCTACCACCTCCTTGTAAGGAGTGGATGACTCACAAGATTGGTGAGGCGGAGCAATGGCTTTTTGAGTTTTTGGATAGACAAGCCGCCTTCGATGAGCTCATGTCTAAGGAGCCGATGCCGCCAAAGAAACTAACAAATGAGCACAATCCTATTACTTGTGACACTCCAACTCCGGAAAAACCAAAGCAAGATTTCGAAGTCATGGATGAAGACGAAGATTTTGCACTAACACTAGTCTAGTTAGATAAGTTATGACACTTTTGGGTCGGTCGGTATTCGTCCTATTTTTTGGTGGTATTACACCCCGACATATTTTTTGGTGGCTAATTGTGTAAATTGGATATTTATGGCCAATATGTAACTAATATTATATAAATATATTAAATGAATTAGTTTTTGGATCATTTATGTGCCATTAAGTGTGTTTAAGTGATTGCGGGTCATTACCGACGAATTTGTGAAATTTGGACCGTTTGGATCATTATGTGTGGTTACGTGATTGTGAGAAAAACGATGTTTTTGTGTAATTTTGTTCAATTATGTCGAACTATCCGATAATCTTATTATACTGACGTAATTCGGTTAAGTTATGAATGAGGCGTGATTACAGGTCATTCTAGACTTTTTCTAAGTCTGTTCAATAACTGGTTGCATTTAATGCAGATTCTGTTGTCTGCTATGAACGTGAGTTAACTCACGCTAGTACAGAGGACAACGTGAGTTACCTCACGCTGCATCCCGCTGCAATTTACACTAGCGCATGTTAAGTCACGCAATGTGTGTCAACATAGCCATTTGTACTAACGTGAGTTAACATGCATAGGGGTATTTTAGACTTTTACCTTGAATATGAGCAAAACTGTTTGGATAAAGAGCAGAGTTCAAATTTGCCGTTTCAAAAGTCGCGTGCAAAAATGGCTGGGCCATGGAGATAGAAATACACGGTACATATATGGACTTGCCACATTTGTAAGAAAGGGAATTCGTATGACTTGTTTCAAGATGATCAAGGATAGTGGATAGTGATCCTAGTTTACTTGAGGAGATGGCCTGTAATTACTATAAAAAAAATACTAGGGTAACTTTGAAAAATACTTGGCTATCTATTTTTTAATTGATGAGAGAAAACGGGAAGTAAATGATTAAAATAAATTATTTTGATGATAAAGACTCGTTGATAAAAAAAATATCAATATTAGAAAAATGTCAATATTGAAACAATATGGAGCGAAAGTTAGGAAATGCTGGCACTAATGAATCATGGATAGCTCATAATGAATTGCTCGTTCTGTCTTAAGTTAGGCGTTCTTTTTTAATTTTAGACGGTTATTAAAGAAGTAATTAGTAATATCGATGTTAGTTTGGTAATACAGTTTGAATCTAAATTTTAAGAAAAGTTTGAATTTAGAATCTAAAATTTTAGAAAACCTTTAGAAAACTTTTTTTCAATACCTTTAGTAATGTTGTCGGTTTTTATCAAATATACTCCATCCGTCTCACAATAATTGTCTATTTATCCATTTTTCTTTTTCTCAAAATAATTGACACTTTAGAATATCAATGCAACATTTATTATTTTTTCTCATTATTATACACTTATTTATTGAATTTCAATCAATTTAACTACTCCAATAACTATAATTAATAAGGGTGTTTTAGTAAATGATACTAATTTTACCATAAAAATCAACCCAATTAATCATTTCATTAATAATCGTGCATAAACTTTAAATGACATAGGGAGTATGATGTTAGTTTGGGTTTAGGATTAGTGTTTGAGTTTGGCAGTGCTCCCAATCCCAAGTGATTGAGAGTAATTGATAAATGAGGAGTATAATTAACTATGATTCACACTATAATTTTATATTATTCAATTGTATTTAATTACATTGTAAAATATGCTTATTAAAAAAGAAAATTGGTATAGTTTGAAGAAAAGCAATGCATTAAAATGATGTATTTTCTTTAGAGATAAATACATATAAATTAATCAGTTTTGGGATCAAATTATAACTTTCTTCATTTAAAGATAATTTAAAAAATTCTGAAACTGTTCATGAAATTTTAGCGAAATTAAATTTATTCTTCTTTTAAATCCAATAGAATTTAATAAAAAAAAAAGGTATAAAAACATTCATAAAGTTTGTGCAATGCAGAAGTTATGGAACAGCCGTAGTACTTTTCCGTATGCATGCGGATACTGAAAAGGTAGCCATTCTTTTCTGTCATCTCTCCTCAGTCCTCACATGGATTCATAATGAATTGGAATTGGACCATTCTATATTTTTTTCTTAAAAAAACATTTTGAATAACTAACTTAAGGTTTGTTTGTTTCAGATTTTTTTTTAAAAAAAAATATTTTTTCATTTTCAAGTGTTTGTTTAAGGTTTTTAGAAAAATCATTTTATCTAAAAATTTTATTTTGATCCTAAAATGGAAAGTTACTAGGATTAACTTATCTCAACATCTATTTTTTTCAAAAACAAGGAGGTAACACATGTACATATTAAAACTCATTTTTTCAAAAAATGTATTTTTATTGGTAGTATGCAAACAAAAATAACTTCATATTTTTTTAAAAATCTCTAGATTCTTTTAACACAAAATCAATTTTTTTTAAAGCTGAAACAAACACACCCTTAATCTAATGCCTTTTTCTATTTTTTTAGAAATTTCAAAAATAGTGATATCAAAAAAATGAAAGAAAATTATTTTACTTCTCTTTCATGCCCTTTTTCATAAAATATTACTACATTATTGGTAAAACATCAATTTTAGTAATTGATTTAAATTTTAAACAAAGCATAATCGGTTATCCTTTTTTTCTTTGTTGGAAAGAATTCCATGGGTTAACTGTCCTAAATGTAGATGTAGATAGTCCTACTGTCCTAGTCAAAAGCAATTAAAGTAAAAAAAAATACTCCCTGTTTAGCATAGCAGTAAAGTCTCGTGAGTCACTCCAGCACATGGCTTTGATGAAGATTAGTCACTAACTACTCATGCGTACGGAGATTGAGAATTTGGAGTTTGGACAGTAGATCCGTGATTTCTTGATCCACTTCTCTCTTGTTGAAAAGTTACTTTCCAAATCCATTACTTAAACCTTCCTCTTTCTTAGCAAGTTACGGGTCAGCGCTTTGCTAACCAAAAAAATCAACAACCATCTAAATATTTTAAGTTTGTCAAAAAATCATATATTAAGTAACGAAAAAACAAGGGTTAAAATTGAGCAATTTTTTTTTAGGGATTAAACTTTAAAGTGTCGTACTGATCGGTGTTCTTAGAGTAATGGTTTAAAAAACAAAAAAAAAATTAAAAATATAATTTTTTAAACTTTTGAGGATTTATTTGCTCAAGTATAATGTCAGATTATTGTATTTTTTATATAACTAAATTAGTATCTGGGAGCATTGATTAACATTTCTTAACTTTATTATGTTTGGGCATCGACTGACTTTTGCTTTTGTTTCTTCATTGTATGTTTGACTGTTGTTAAAGGGTGACACCTTTAATACATCTTGTACTTATATGTTTCACTGCCTTTGTTAATATATTTCATTTTTATGTCTTCAAAAAAACATTTCTTAACTTTAAAATCATGAATTTCTTAAGAACAAGAAAATTACTGAATTCCAAAATTATGTATAAGGTTAAATATGTATTTTGTTACAATAGTATGAGAACATTATATATTTTGTCCTTACTTTTTATGAGAGGAAATTATCTTCTTACTTAATTTTAATACTTTTTTAATTTTATAAAAAATTTAGGCCAAAAATATCTCATAAACGCAATGATGCATACTTAAGGTTGAAAAATTGGCATTAAAAGAAGGGTCGGGCATAAGATACACACCCTTTAGTCCTTTAACCTCAACTAGAGCTATCGTTTTGATACAAACGATCTCACATTAATTAATGATCAATGTTAAATTTTGTATAAAAATTATATTTATACAATCATTTTTTTATAAAACACTATACATTTTTTCCCTTCATATTTTTTTTTTTCAGGTAGCTTAGTGATTAAAATTCACGTTATAAGATGAATAAGTGGGATGTCCCTTGTTCAAACTCCGGCCCTGCATATAATAATGCATCGTCCTACCAACTGAGCTCTGCTGCTCACGGGACTTTTCCTTCATATTTCTATTGTATTTTTATTCTCTATTATTTTTGTTCGATAAAAAAGAAGATTTTTTTATCACAATTAGTGATTGCCTGATTGGTCATTGGTGTCGCTGGTGTGGGAATTTCAGTTTTATTCACAGTTAGCTGTATGTGGATTCTCGTTGTAATCTTTTTCTTCGGCATATACTACTATAGCTCTGTTTGGTAAAGCCACAAAACTAGCTTATAGTTTATAGTGGATAGTTTATAAGCTCGTTTGACCAAAAAACTTTGTTTCGTAACGTCTTTTTACCACGAGCTTATAACTTATAAGCTATTTTTCAAACGCTATTCCAAGTAGCGTTTGAACTTATAGCTTATCATATTTTCTTCCACTTTTACCCTTATTTTCTTTTTATCTAAAATCCATTTTTACCCCTTTATTATAATTTAATTCAAACCTACAGTTCCGTAATAAATATGCATCCCTCGTTATTATTTATCTCTCTTGCCTTATGTTGTTGACAAAAAATATATATACCTCCGTTGACAAAAAAGTATATATACACCTCGTTATACTTAAATAAAAAATTTATTGAGAAAAAAATATTACGTTTTTTTTTACAATTGTTACGCTTTTTTTTTTTGGTAACTATTTTAATATTTAATGTCAGTTTTATGTGAAATGGCACATTGTTTTTGTGGGATATTTCAGAATTGTGAGAATGTTACGTTTATGCTTTACTTTTTTTTTTGGGTACAAACTATTGTTATGTTTAAAATATGTAATTTAATTAATTTATTGTTACTTTTATCTGCTATATTTTTGTAACACTTTATATGCAATTTTTTTGGACAAATGAAAATAAATATAAATTAATATTTAGAGATTAAAATTTAATTTAAGAATAATATTAAATTATTAAATTTAAATTATGAAATTTTAAATACTAAAACATTAATTAATATAAACTTTACTATGAGTTACAAATGTCTATTTACGTCATTTTGCATTTATCAGCTAGTTGAACCGCTAATTTTACCAAACACTTTAAGTAGCTTATCAACTATCAGTCATTAGCTATAAACTATCAGCTATCAGCCATCAACTATAAACTATCAAGTACCTTATCAGTCATCCGCTATTTTTACCAAACAAAACTTATACCTTTATTAATGAATTTATCGTTTAAAAAGAAAGAGAAAGTGATTAACACATGTTACAGAGCTAAAATGTTCTCTTGAAGGACCTTGACAATATAGTTCTCAACTGAATAGGCACAGAGCATGCAGGAAGCAGAGGTCTGTGTCGGGTAAAACATGGAACACACGTACCAAGTACAGATTCGTTCTGTTCAGTGGATCAAACGTGTCAGTAAGTGAAACCATTGACCTACTTCAGTGTAAACGCGTCTGTTGTATGTACACGGTACTTGTGGAATGTTACCATAACACGCTACTACGCGCGTGATGCTAGCATCGCTGAATCCTATAGACAGTAGCATAGAACGGCGAACCGTAACCTTGGCCGTTTTTACAGTTAAACGGACCACATGATCATCTCACTGAACCGTGATCAAACGGTGGGAGAAAGTTATATTTTTTATTTCATTCTTAATATTTTTGGTCTGTTAACTATCTAGGGTGTATCGTTTTGGTCTCTTACTTAAAATTCGATTTATTTTGGTCCCTTAACTTTCTCTCTGTTACATATTTTTGGTCCTTTCAGTTAGTTTTAATTCAAAACGTTAGGGCTTTTCATCTTCTTCTCTTCTTTTTCATCTTCATATCATCTCCATCAATCTTCAACAACAAAGATCCTAGAAAAATTCCATAAAAAAATGAAGAAACTCTAACGTTTTTGAATTAAAACTAACAGAAAGGGCTAAAATGTGAAACAGAGAAAAAATTAAGGGACCAAAATAAATCAAATTTTAATTAGGGGACCAAAACGATATTACCTAAATAGTTAAGGGATCAAAAATGCAATTTAAACTTTAATATTTTATTTGAAGATAGATAATCATAAGGTAAATGCTAACCTGCATCCTCAAAGGCACATATTAAGAAATTTATTATAGAAATATAGATATCAAAACTCGTTTAAAACTCAAAGATCAGTAAATGATACAACACAGGAGGACATTTACTTAAACATAGAAAAAAAAAATTATAAAAATCAAAAAATAACTCAGATATTTACTTAATTAAGCTTTAAGACTTTATAGTGAAATAGACTTTTACAGCTTTAAAGTGATAGACAAGTCCTAAGGTGGATTAAACTTCAAGTGTGATTTAACTTATTTAAAAGTAGATGAAATGGACTGTTAATGACTTAAGTATAAAATAAGTCTGTAAATAAATTTTCAAGTCATACCAAACTTTTAAATAGGTTAGACCAAACCAAAAGATAAACCTACAGAAGACCATATGTAAAGCTCAGGTTTGCAAATATTTTCATAGATCAGGTTCAGGTTCAGACCTATCAAAATCTACCTTGACATGAACTATTTCCAACCCTACTTATAGTTTCAAGATGTATCTTTAGGGGAAGCTTCTCACCTAAGTGGGACACGATCCATCAAAAAAAGCATGTTGTGATGCAATGTCGTGGGATCGAACTTGGTTGAAAAAGAAAAAGTCTCTATCAAAGACCTCTAAACCACATGAATCATATGCTTTGATCTCGCACGGTATTTATGTATAACATTATTTTTTGAGGGGTTAAATATGTTTTTGATCCCTACAAATATGTCAATTTTTCGTTTTAGTTCATCTCAAAATTTTCTTCAACTTTTAGTCCCTAAAATATTTCTCATCTTCACTTTTGGCCTCTCTTTTAAAGTAAACTCATATGTAGAATTCATATTTTAGAATAAAATTTTGCAGAAAAATTCATAATATTATAAGAATCTCTCCAGAAAAAATTATAATTTTTTAACAAAACAAGAATTTAATATGAACTTTTATATTTTTAACGGTTAAAAATTTATATTTAAATTATATTTTGGTAAAAAATTCTTTTTTTTTTACAATATTCTACACCTTTCTGTTCAATTTCATTAAAAAAATACAAAAATTAACTTAAAAATAGGGACCAAAAGTAGTGATTGAAAATTTTATAGGGACTAAAAGTTGAAGGAAAATTTTAGAGGGATCAAAACGAAAAGTTGGTATATTTATAGGGAGCAAAAATATATTTAACCCTTTTTTAAGCATGTATGTATAACCATGGGTTTTTCAAGCAAAATATATAGGTAAAATTACCCTATTCTCCTTTAATTTAATTTTAAGTGACACTTTGTAATTTATTTTTATTGTTTTATTTTAATTTAGTCTTTTATATTATAAAATGACAGTATCTTATCATTTTTTTTATAAGATTTGTTCAATAAAATTTGAGTTTTGGGTTTATATGATAAACGGGGCCGGTTCTGGCCAAGTGCAACAAGGCCCTTGGCACATGGCTCACACTTAGAGGGGCCTAAAACAAATTAAAAAAAGGAAAAATACTTGTTCCTAGAGATAAATTTTGTTGCTAAATGTCAATTTTCTGCAAGTAAAAGTCTGGAGGACAACAATTTTGGTGTCAATTATGAATTGCTCACAAGTAAAGGTCTATATATTTGTAGGTAAAGGTCATATTTAAATCATTGCTCGTATATTTAATTACAGCTTAATTGTTTGTCACTATAAATTGTGTGGATTTTTTCTTTTCGATTCTTTTTAAATGAAAAATTGTCATGTTTGTAACCGGATCTCTGAATTGTCATGGATGACCCTGATGATGAAGATTTTGATTTTTTTATGAGTTTGGTGAGTTTTTGATGAATATTTTTTAGAGTTTTTGAATTTTTTTCTGATAAAAAAATTATATTTACATTTTATAACATAAAAGATTAAATCGAAACAAAAGGAAGATAAAATACAAAAGTATTATCTAAAGTTAAAGGATGAATTAGTAATTTTGTCAAATATATATAAACACTATCAAACCCTTTTGGAGTTGACATACTGCGTGTGATTAAAAATATCTGATGTATAATTAAAAATATTTAATGGATGGGGAGAGTTTTCAGTTATGAATGTGGAACTTAATTTACGTGCGTCATCTTCTAATCTACTAAATTAGTAGTAGTAGTACTAGCACTAGTATATAAATAACACTAATTCACTATCAAGTTGTGGTGACTGATGACATGCATTCGTCATGACCACGACCCCTGCAACAACCGTAGTATTCATGCATGCACATTATATTGTGACGTACTCCGTATTTAATATTTAATATGTCACCTTGTGCCACATTTCAGTTATTAGCTTAGAGCACCTTCTAGTGGGGTTTCTTTCAATTGATCCTTTGCACAATAAAGAGTGTGTTTCAATGGAATCATCCACATAAGTAACCGTTTTCAATATCAGGGCCGTTGTTTGAGAAGTGCAAAGAGCTAAATCGAGTTGGGCCTCAAGAAAAAAATTGTTGTTCAATATCCCCACCCCTACTCAAAAAAGAAAAATAAACATGTTTCATGTTTCAATTTCTAAGAAAAAATCATGTTTCATGTTTATATTTCTAAGTTAAAAAACACTTCTTTAGTAAAAATAATTGCTAATATAATTTTGATTTCGGTGGCTAATAATCATTATACAAGTGTTATTTTTAATTTAAATACAAGATTAATCTTTTAAAAAAATTGTACATTTTTTTATCAAGAACCTATCTTTACTATGAGAGCCGAGCCTCCAGTTTCATAGGGACGACCTTGTCTAAAATATTAGAAGTTTGCTTAGTGAAGCAACCATGTGCTTCACTTTTTTTCTTACTAATTCCTTATAACTTGTTAAATGATAAAATAAAATGTAAATGAAATATTAATTTGTAGAACCGTCACATTTTTTTTGTTAATATAAAATTTAGGGGGAATAAAAGATCTTCAAAATCAACTACATTTATATTACATTTACCTTGTTCAAAAAAAAAAAATAGTGGAGCTCCAAAATAAATTAGTTGTTTTGAAGTAACGTGGTGAAGTCTACTTAATTAGGCCAACCTAGTGAGCTGCTCTATTGAAGTGCTCTTAGCGCACAAACATTCGTATCGTACTATCAATATTGTTTTCATATCCAAAAATCAACATTGGATTGGTCTAAATAGTAGGAGAGTTGAGTCTTTTAAGTTAGTCGGCAAAGTTCGATTCCTAGTTTATACTCCCTTCGGATTTAAATGTAAGAAACTTTTCACTTTTTAGATTCATTCAATAAATGATGTATGTAGTTCTTATTATAGATCACATACATCATTTATTGAATGAACTTAAAAAGTGAAAAGTTTCTTACATTTGAGAACGAAGGAAGTATGTGTGAAAAAATATTTATTTGGGAAAGGAGAATCCACCTTGTATGTTCTAATTAGTGCACATATATCACGGTAAATGAAAAGAAAACAAGTATATTGTATATTCAAAATACTCTATTATTTTTTAACAATCTATTTTGAAATATTTTTGTCATTTCCGCATCATTTATTTATTAATTTTAAGGTTGCATTAATTATTTTGTTAACTGGATGTTAACTATTTATTAATTACTGATAAAAGGGATATCTCATGAAAAGATCAATAACTTCATCCAAAAAATGATTTTTATAAGTAGGGACGGGAATAGGTCAGGCCGGTCTACACGGGCCTACGACCTAACCTATGTCAGACTCTTTTCTTAAATAGAGAAGGCCTAGGCTTTTTTTAAAGCCTATTTACCTTAAAAGACCAAACCACATGCCTCTCAAAAAACCTCTTAAGCCTACTGGACCGGCCTATTCAAGTAATATTAATAATATTATTATATTACATTTTTTTACTTTGAATTAAAATATAAATTTGTAAACTTTTTCAATAATTTAAGCTTTATTAGTATAAATTAATTTTTTGCATATACAAATGTATTATTATAAACTAGAATAAAAATATGATACAATATACAGTCGAATTCCCTAAATCCTCATGTTGATTATGAAAAGAGAGTTTAATGTAATTGAATTATTAGTTCGCTGGTCCATTTAAAATTAGATCACATTGCTTATTTAAAGATGTTCATAAGATATAGGCTTTTAAACATGCTAGTAGGTCGTATCAGGCTTTCAGAAGGCCAAACTCATGCCTAAAAAGTAGGTCTATGACAGGTCGCAGGCTAGACTTAGACTTTAAAAAAATATGACAGGTTAGACTTAGGCCTTCAAAGCCTAACTCGACCTAGCTTATTCTCACCCCTATTTATAAGATTGTAAAATGTAATTATTGAGTACCGCTTCTATTCTCTGATGATATTTTTTATTTACAAAAAACAAAGATTAGAGGGACAAGAACCATACTATACAATGATAAATAATTGTTTCCTTCAAAAAAATGATAAATAACTGTTGGATGGTGAATTTTGAGCGGTGTTTTTGAAATGGAATTGTGTAGTGGGTCCAATGTTCAATACAGGGAATACTGGTGATCCTCTCAATATGGAGGAGGGTGCAGAATAATTCTGCTATTCTCCCAACACATTTTGCTCGCTCCTAACTGAACTTTCGAAAATACTCCTACGTGACTTAACTCTCGCGCATCTCAATATGGAAGAGGGTACAGAAGAATTTTACTCTTCACCCAACACATTTTGCTCGCTCCTAACTAAACTTCCAAAAATACCTCTACGTGACTTAACTCACGCTGCGCGAGTTAACTCACGATGATAACAAATCATTCATTTTTTTCACTTTTTTGCACATATAGGCACATGACAACAAACCAAGGCACACATGATTCACTTTTTCACCTTTTCTCCCACTGTCACACATATTCATTATATTCGTTGGATTCTTTTAGATAACTATTTATTGTCTTATCATACCATCCTGACAACAAACCAAATTCATCACTTCTTTTATTAAATTCAAGTCAAGTATGGTTGTAAATGACTAAGAAAAGTGAATGGTATGCATCATACTATTTTATTAATATGACTTAACTCCACCTACACATATGCACATATACATAATAGTGCAAAAAAGTGAAAAAATGAATGGTTTGATATCGGCGTGAGTTAACTCACGCAAGTGTTAATTCCCTGCGTGAGTTAAGTCACGCAGAGAATAACACTAGCGTGACTCAACTCACGCTGCGTGACTTAAGTTGCACAAATTTTAAAACTTGCGTTAGTTAAGTAACGTGAGATATTTTCGGTATTTCAGTTGGGTGCGAGTAAAATGTGTTGGGAGAAGAGCAGAATTCAAAACAAAACGGGGTGGTGTTAAATGTAATCCGCTTACTATTCTTCAATGAGTATTTGTACATTTGCTTTTGCTGCCCATTGACTTCAAATAAATGCATCTTTCTTTTCCCACCCTACAAACCTCTCATTCACCCTCTGTATTTCCATTTCTTATATAATCCGAAATTAAAAAAAACACACTTACAAATTTTATAATCCAAAAGGTATCCATACATAACTCATCTCAAAACCCATTCCTCATTTTCCCATTTTCGAATTTAGACCTAAAAACTACCCAAACCCCCAAAATCCGAACCTTGTTAGACTGTGCCTTTCTTGAATTAAAGTTACTCCAATACGTCATATTGGAGACCATTTTCACCACTAAACCAAATGTTAATTCCTATTTCTTCAAACATCTAGTGTTTTCTTTGCATTTTTTTCTCAGCACCAACATGGTTTGAATTATACTAGTACTTTTACCCGTGCTATCGCCCGGGACATTAACAATGGAGAAGGTAAATATATTGTGAAATGATTCATTACATAAATAATAAAATAATTAAACATAAACAATCCTCAAGGGCATACAATTTCTTGTCACACATTTTGAAATATCTCTTTATACACTACATTTGAAGTGGTGTTTATACAATCCCCATTGTCATCCGTCAATAATATGTTCAGACCATCTCTAAACTGTGCAAAGCTTTGCGAGTATTCTCTGCAACATCATCATCCATTCTGCAAGCTTTGATGCCTCTTGGCTAATAATTAGAAGTAACAATAAGTTTTGTTGCAGAGAGAACAAATGTGTAAGTCTGAGCCTTCAAAGGGTATGTAAACAAAGGAATGACCACATTAATAAACATTAATGCTCTTTGGGTAACAACAAATGTAAATTAATGACCTGACTTTGAAGCTGGACAGACACGTCCAAACAATGGCTCAAAAATCGTGTAACATAACATGGGAAAGCACTCTCTGAATCTCATTCATAATGCAATCAAATTCAAATAAATGACACTTACTGCTAATCATATATCTCAACTGTAACACCAATGGACATGAATAGAGAAATTGACGAACACCGTAATAAACCTGATGATATTATCATACTGCTGAACGATTAGCAATGATAACGCCGCGATCCAAAAACATAAAAAAAGTGTGAATAGCTGCAACAACACTGATACCGCATTCGTGGTATTATTACGGAGTTTGTGATTAATTTTTGGATATTGCCAACAAAATATATTCACTATAAGTGGATATAATAACACTACACACCAACAATCAACTTATTTGCGGCAAACACAGCAATCTCAAAATAAAATGAGATCATCTGATGATAAACGTTGTTACAAAATTATCAAGTCCCTAATATCATTGCCGCAATTTTTAGCAATATAGAGTTATCAAAACAACGCTGCTACTGCAAAGCAATATATATTAATCAAAACAACGCCGCCTATCTATCTTTATTCGTTTGTACACTTTAGGAGGTGAATTTGGAAACATAATTTGATGTTTTGCTTGGTCATTTCAACTAAAACCTCATTTGATAGTAATTGAATTTCTTTAACACATGGCAGACATTATTTAAGGATATTATGTGAAAGTGCAGCATACAATTCAAAAGCTACAGGGATTAAAGAACAAAAAAGCACCATTGCATTATCGAAAAAAACCACAAATTTTGAATTACATAACTTTGTCTTTCCATAATTTCTACCAGCACTTACAATAATAATAATGTAAACTTAAAAAGAAACTAAGATAGAGCATTATTTATGGCTAAACATCAAAGCCTTCTTAATGGAAAAAAAAAACAAAGGTAGATAAAACAAAATATCAAGCATAAATCTGTCACGCCACCACCAGAACTTATCCAGACGTTGCACATCGTTAAGAAGATCAGTTGCGAATCACACGATCAGTTGCGAATCACGTTAAGAACATCAAGCTCGACTGTGTAAGTTTTGTGCTTGATACGAAGATCGTTGTCAATCCTTTCCAATTCAGAGATGGGATTAGGTTCAGAGGTGCTGGTAAAAGAACACA
>Ga0315915_1006900_pt1 | contig 13738 bp, 5 predicted proteins | sample MpolbnodulesMG_FD_207738 | JGI IMG/M metagenome (GOLD analysis project Ga0315915, IMG submission 207738) | Medicago polymorpha root nodule microbial communities from Los Angeles, California, United States - branched nodules | ecosystem: Host-associated > Plants > Roots > Nodule | place: USA... | reverse complement strand
CCCCTCCCCTCCCAATTCTCGAACCAAACGGAGGCTAAAAGAAAAAAGGGATAAGATTTGTATACTCAGGAATTGCTGGCAGCACACATTTTATATTTTATATTATGATAAAGACAAGGAATTAATATTTTCGCTCTTTATGCAATACTAGTTTTATAATTTAACTACTCCCTTCATTCCTTTTTAAATGTCGTTTTGGAATAGTAACACATAAAATTATGAAAGTGGGTTTTTGTACATTTTAATCCAATTATACCTTCGTTTAATCTACCAACAAATTCCTAAATTTTTGCACAAAATTTCTCTTTCCAATGATTTAACGTGTTATCTTTCTCTCATAACAAACAATTGTTAGTTACTCTCTCTTTCTCAAACAATTTTTTTTCACACACTTTATCTCTCTCCCATAACAAACAATTATCAAATAATTTAAATATCATAATCTAAATATTGTACACATATTTTTAAATAATTGCAAAACAAAGTAAAAATTATTCAAACTTCACATTAATCAAAAGTTAAGAAAATTTTAACTTTCTTTGAACTCCTTTAATCAAAATTAAGACTTCAACTATGGTTTCAACCAATACTAGTCTCACACTATGTGACATAGATTTGAATGTTGAAAATAACGAAAAAAACAAACTTTGTTTAAAAAAACAAACTTTAGTTTTCCAAATACATAGCGTTTTAAAAAGAAACAAATTTTGTTTAAGAAAAAAACTTTAATTTTCTAAATATATAGCATTAATTATTAGTTTTATTGAAAAAGATAAGAGTAATTGAGAAAATGTATAATTGACAATCGTACCCTTAAAATACTAAAACGACAGTTAAATAAAAACACTAATTTGAGAAACTAACATAATTGAATGTAATCATATGTGTCGGTGTTAGACACGATACGTATCTGACATCGGACACGCCTAATTTGAGGAGTGTATATGCATCATATAGAATAAATCTTTAGTCAAACGACAATTAAAAAAGAACAAAGAGAGTAATATGTATCGACAAATAAAATTATTGGACAAACCTAATCACACCTCTTTACGTAAATATTTTTGTAATTATTTAAAAACAAATATTTTACTCGACACCACTTTAAAATATGATTCGTCATGATGGTAAAACTTTTTTACATTATTATTTAATGGATAGTTATTAAACTCATAGTTGTATAACCTTAAATGGTTTATAAATTAGAGTGGAGATTAAAATGTTTAAGTTGAATACAATGGTATCTTTAAACTTTGATTGAACATGTATTCATCATTCAATCATTACATAATATGTCTTGTTTTTGTATTCATTTATTTAAAAATCAAATCAATTTTTTAATGAATCTTGTCTCTAGAGTATTGATATCCAACCAAACTTCAGGTGACTAAGAATTTATCAATGTTTAAACATATGCATGATAGTTAGCTATAAAACCATATGTTCCCAAGACAATGAGTTTCTTCTCAATTTATCTGCAGATAGTGATGTACACAAATATTGAAATGTTGCACACTTACAGTGGTAAAGAATCTTCTTCCACCATATCATCTTGTATCCGCTTTTGAATGCTGAGGGCCTAGTAGCTAGAAGTTTGAGAGGACTGAATCCAAGTTTGTTTTGAATGACGATAAGATCAGGATATTTATCTATTATTATAAGTGCTAAATCTGTTGCAATATACATAAATATTAGTAGGGAAATGTAGTGTGCCTTATAACACTAGTTAAAGAAATTAATATAAATATTGTAGGGAGAAATGACGAAAATTTGTATATTCAACCTTATGAAAGTCAAAGAATTATTGTTTTTAATGAAAAATTTCATTTTTTTTTTGTACTTTCTTAACTAGTGTTCAAGAGACACTAATTAGCATGATCCATATTAGTAATTTAGAATCAGTTTTGTTTTTTTTTACTATAATAGAAACAATTTTTCTTCCTGTACTTTTTTTAATTGCATTTTCCTTTCTTAATTCCCTAAGGTTGTTAAACAAACCATTAGTTTATTTGAGCACTTTCTAAATTCCCTAAGGTTTGTTAAACAAACCATTAGCTTATTTGAGCATTATGAAAAGAAGTAGAGAATATTCTGTTGGGTTTTAAGTGTGAGTGATTAAGTCTTACATTATTTATGAATGTGTAAAATATTGGATATATAAGAGATGTGACTTTGGGTGGAGATGGAGCGTCTTCATCTCTTGCGGGCCTGAAACATTGATATGTTGTTGCTCTCATGACATTTGGACTCCTTAACAAGTGGTATTAGAGTCTTGGTTCGATTTGCTAGGGGAGCGGGAGTTGGATCGTGTTATAGGAAGTGGAAAATGATACTTGATGGAGATATTGTTGGATTTCAAGTGTGAATGGTTAAGTCCCACATCGCTTATAGATCAGTAAATATTGAATGTATAAAAGAGACGACTTATGTATAATGACTTAAGGTTTTGATGGAGATATAACATCTCACCCTCGGAGATATAACATCTCACCCTCTTTCAGTCCTAAAGCATTGGTTTGTTGTTACTCTTTCACTCTTCCACACACGCACACACCAGTACACCTCCCATCATATTCAACTTTTAATCTATAATAAGGTATGGTTTTACACAAATCATATCCAATCCCTTAACACTCATTTCCATGCAATTTATTAATAAACCAAAAAGTAAATAATTAAATATTCATTTTTATTTTAGGAAATGTAATTAGATATTTATATCAAGTCCAAACATTGCACACATTAGAAAACTGACATAGAAATTCATGAATTCGGATTCCAAGCAATCACCGGATACAAAATTCATAGTATGAAGTAAAACATACACCCTTCGGTCACTATTATAAACAAAAATCAATATTTTAGATTCATTCATCAAATGATTTATGTGGTCTATAATAAAGAACATATACATTATTAATTGATTGAACCAAAAATGTAAATTTTTGCTTATAACAAGGATTAGAAGGTGTACAATTTAATTAAAAGCTTGATAATTACCAAAAAATTCTCTCCGGATGGCACAGTGAAGAATACTATCCCCATTGCTTCGAATAAGATCTTTAGTATAAGAATAGTTACCACCACAATCACTTCTACCTGGTTTAAACTTGATGAGATAGACAAACGTTTGTTTTTGCCAGGAAAGTGCAGCAAGGAAAAATGGAGTTTCTCCATTTTTGTTATCAATGTCAATCAAATACTTCCTTTCACCACCTTCTCCTATGATACATTCACATATATCTTTGAATCCTCTTGATGCTGCAAGGTGCAAAGGAGTGTCACCTTTTTCATTCCTACATTTAAGGGCCTCCGAATTATTGTGACTTAAGATTGAATTCACAAGACTTTTAACAACTTCCTCATTGCCATCATTTACTGCCACGTGTAGTGCTGTTCCTCTACTTTTGTTGATCTCTATTGTGCTAAACATAAGATCAGATTTGTATAATTTCTCAACTTCTTGCCACTTTCCTTCTAATGTATATCCCTTTAGCATGTCCTCTGGAGACACGTTTACTACTTGAAAAAAAAATGGATTAGAGTTATTCCTTGTCTGGATAACAACTTAAAAAAAAGTTTTATAGCATAAACACTTATTATATAAGTTATTTCTATAATAAAAGATAAAATAAGTCAAACTATTTTTATATAACTTACAAGAACCTTCATCATACATATTTTTTATACTATAAAGTTTATAACATTTAGCGAATAAATTATAAACAAATTATATGATTTTTTATTTATCAAATAGTAGTATTATTATTCTAGCTAATTTCAACTATTTCTATTAGTGATTAATTTTCATTGATAAAAATTCTCGTGAGCTTAACTCAATCGATAGAAATGATGCATAATATATTCAAAGTTTAGGTTCAAACTCCGACAAAAAAAAAATCATTGGTAAAATATATAAACTATGTACCTTCGGTGTGTGTGGTGTCATAAATATATTCTCTCATTTCTTTATTGCTCATGGTGGTCTGTGGTCTTCAAGGTTGAAACACTGATGGAATTGAAGGGTGAAAAAACAATGTGAGATGGGAAAAAGAAGTGGAGCCCTTTATATGTTTCCAACTTTGTTTGTGCATATTTCAGTGAATTTGAAGGATATGAGAATATAAAAAGAAATGATTCCTAACATGCTTTAGAACACAGTAGCACAAAAATTAAAGTGAAAAAGGAAAAATATATATTCTAAACAAAGTTTGCTTCTCAAGTCTACAAGTTAAGTATATTATATTTGGCTAAAAAAAATTAAGTATATTATATATTATGATTATTAGAATTCAATAAAATTCTTGAAAAAACACACGTAATTTTACATGGTTTTTATTTTTTAATGGGAAGAAAATAGAAAGAAAGAAAAGAAAGAAAAAAAACTCGCGCACGCACACGCGAAGGATATATTGACTTCAAAGTGTTTAAACTTACTCTAAATCTAGACCTTTGATTTTTATATTAATCAATGGTTATGATTAATGACTAATAATCTTCAGTTAAGTTAGATTTTTTTTTTACCTCTTATCCTTAATCTCACGAGCCTATATATAACGTTTTCTCCTGCAACCACCATTGATATGCATGCCATGTCTTCAATTATAGATTTCCTCAAAAAAATGTCTTCAATTAGAGATTAATTGAATGTTAATTGTTAAGTTCTTTTGTTCTCTCTCTCAAAAAAAAGTTCTTTTGTTCTCTTTTATATTGCTCTACCCATCGACGAAGCTCGCAAAAAATTTATGCAGGGGCCAACTATAAAAAAGATTTTTTATTTCATTTTTAAAACAAACATTAAATTTAAGGATAAAATATATTTTTAGAAATGTTGGGCAAAATGTGTTTCAAGAACCCAATTTCATCAATAATTGCCTATTTAATAATAGATTAATAATGTTTTTCAAATGTATATAAATAGGTTATTTGTAAGAACTCAATGTCCATTTAATTTGTCTATGACTTGTCTTGATAATTTTTATTGTTGAAAAAGGCTTCTCTATTGTTGTTATTGAGATCGGGAGTATCAAATCAATACAAATTAATCTATCAATCTTGTAGTAATTTATTTATTTTATTATTTATGCTAATTTTAGCAACGAAACTTGTTTAAGGTAGCTCAATCTTTATTATTTGGGGTAGTCGGATTTAAATACATACCGACCACTTCAAGAATAATAATTTATTTGGGGTAGCCAAGGCTACCCCTCCCATATGAAGGGCTACACCCCTGGCTCTACCCATAACTCTACACAGGGTATTTCCATCGAGAATTGTTAAAATGGGTATGGGATCTAGCTTAATGGGAACAATAAAAAATGACACCGGACAGAAGAAGAGGAAAAAAGACATTTGGAAAAAGTTATTTGAATAATCATTTTTTTTACAACTTATAAGACAACCAAAAATATTAAAAAAATGTATGTATTAATACAGAAAACCAAAACAATTGAGAGAAAAAGTAAGAGTATAGTAAGTATACGAGAAAGATTGTTGTCCCAAAAATTATCACGAAATGGTTATATAAGTATATTTTCTCAACAAAATAGAGGAGCATGGTATGAGATTGAAGACAACACATGTTGTTATCAACAATCCTATCGTGTTCTGCCGTCAAACTTGGTGAAAGAGTGGATATGCCTAACTGTGAGAATTATTAGTCATTAATCATAACCATTGATTAAGATTAAAATTAAATGTTTAGATATTTTGAGTAAGTTTAAAGACTTATACTCTTAAAGTCGATATATCATTTCATATGTATATATGTATAGTCAGGATCCATTGACATTAGTTGTCAACGAATTCTTTTGACATCAAATCTTGTCCATCGAATTTTTTAATCTGGTGGCTAACAATCAATCACATCATAACTAAAATGGATGTCTCCTAAACTCTCCTCCAGTTAAGGTTTTGATATTTCCTTGATATTATATAATTTTCAATATACTCTCCTCCGTGCAAAACCTTTTAGGAATGATAATAATTAATCCATACTTGTCCACCATTATAATATTGATCTATTTGATTGATTCTGAACATCAAGATAAAAAGGGGAACGCTAATCATATAAAATGGAAAGGGGGAAGCCGATAGAGAAAATTGACAATAACAATGAAGTTTGGTAAAGCTTTAAAATTGTGAGAAACATAATTAAAAGCTATTCCCTTTTTCTGGATAAATCGAAAATAAGAGAGCAATCTTAAGATATAATTTTTTTTCAAAAATAAAAGCACCATAGTCATGAGTGAGTTGGGAGAAGGAAGAAGAGACATGATTTCTTTTATCAGCCAAGGAATCTTCACCTAAATAATTAAAGTGAATAAATGCCGACCGTTAAGATGATAAAAAAAGACAGATAGAATTTAGTGTCAACGAATTCGTTGGCACCTAGTGTCAACAGATCTTAACTCATATATATACATATATATGTATATATAAACATTCTAGTTGTAAAAAAAGATACAAAATAAATATGAGTATATTGATAAAGAAATAATTAATTCAGTTGAAAATTCAAAGAATGTCTTATAAAAGTAGACAAACAAATTTCTCAAGTTAATTTTATATTTATGGATAGAGGTAGTAAATTTCTCCTCTCTTTCCTAAACACTAGTAGCCACCATTTTTTTTCTTCTTATCTTTCAAAGAGATGTGATTTTGGGTCAATTTTGACCCAAAATCACTCCTCCGAATTGTTTCTCCTTATTGTTTAAGTTAGGTAAGTGATTTCCCCATATTTTCAGTCTTTTTTGTTTGTTTTGGTGATTTCGTCATCTTTGCACTACACTACTTTGTTTGTTTTGATTTTCCGTTTTTGTGCGGTGTATTTTTTATTTTCCATCTTAGTACGGTATTTATTTGACTGGGGTTAAAAGATTAGTTTTCAACAAGTGTATAGATCCAATCAATAATTTTGTGTCGTCAGCGTTGCAGATTTGAATACATACATGAGTATTTCAGAGACTTGAAAACATAGATACTTAGTCACTTTTTTATTAACATGGATGGTGTGGGTTGTTGACATATTCATACTTTTTATTTTTACCTACTTTGAATTTGTATTGTATCAATGTACACAATCAATTTGAATGAACGAATCAATATCGTTTATTTTTGTCAAAAATATGTAAAAACACTTCTCGACTTGAGCTTGGGCTAAAAAAATCCAACAGGATCAAATTAAACTCACAATTATTAAATTTTAGCTCCCATGTGAGGAATTTTAGAGAATTTTTTTTTTTATAATAATTTGTACATATATTATCTTAGATATTTTTATCTATATAAAATGAAATATAGTATAAGAAATTATAATGATGTAATAAACAATTAGTTTATTCTATAAAAAAAGAAGTTGTAATTAAGAATTGACCTATTATCCATATGAAAATAAGATTTGTTTTCATTTATTACGTGGTTCCTCATCGAGCCTAGCTTGATCACGTGATTTAACGATCGTACGGTGTTTGAGTCACGCACAATTAATATTTACAATTCTCATGGCATTATCTTCATTTATCCAAAAAGAAAAATGGTATCATCTTCTTGGCAACATATGAATAGGAATTGGACTATTTGTTTGCTTTATTTTTGCCCTTTTCTTTGGCACCTTCCTTACTTCCAATTTAAGGGAATAAAAAATGGAATGTCTCTTCCATGCTTTTTGTGATTTTGCTGCTTTAGCCTAAGATACATGTTAAGAAAAAGCCTTCATGTATCGTCGTGTTTCTCGTGGTCTTCATTATGGTCTTCCTAATTAAACCCGAAGTATATGCAAGAGGTAGTGCTGTAAAATACAAGTTAAAAGAAATTAATCACTATACACTTTGAATATTGAAAGAGGAAAAAAATATGGAGGGTGATGTGATATATATGTTTTTTTAACAAAAATAAACGATATTTATTCTTTCAAATTGATATAGTGCATTGATAAAATACAAATTCAAAATCGCTAAAAACAAAAAGGATAAATACGCGAACAAACTCACAACATTCATGTTAATAGCATAAAACGACACGGTATTTATGCCTACAAATATAACTACATTCAAGTCTCTAGAATACTCATGTATCCGGATCTGCAACGTTGACGACGTCAAAGTCATTGATTGAGTTTGCACTTACTCAAAGCTAATATTTCAACATGAATTAAATAAACATCGCACTAAGATAAGAAATAAAAAAACACCCCACATAAAAACGGAAAATCAAAACAAACAGAGTCATGCAAAGACAACGAAATCACAAAAACAAACTAAATCAAATTGAAAATATATGGAAATCACTTATTTAACTAAAAAAGCAAAAAATTTGAGGGGAGATTTTTGGTCAAAATTTCAATGTATCAAGAAGAAAAGTGGTCACAGTTTTTTCTTCATATAGGGGTGATATATGTAATGTATTGGTAGTGTGATGAGAAGAAAAAGATATATAGAAATACAATGAAGTGTTTCCTTAAAAAAAAATGAAGTGTTGAATAAAGATGCCCCAAATATCATTGTGATTAAATTAATTCACAAGTGGAATGATGTTCGCCTCATTTATGACAATAGAGAAAATATTGTTGGTTGTTTACTGAAAATTATTGCAAAAAATGTTTGAGATAAATGTTCTAGCTAAAAAAGTAAACAATATGGCGAACCACAATTTTAGTCCTTGAATTTGTAACTCGTTATACTGATATCTGACTTAGATAAAAATTCATATAAAACATCAACTATTTAATTGGTTGTTATTTTAGTCTTTAACCTTGATATGAAGAGAACAAAACACATTAGTAATCCATGTGTCTTTCCCGTTAGCCACAGATTGAGTTAACGGTCATACTTAATGTTAAGGACTAAAATGACTAACAATTAAATATTTGAGGTTTTATATGGGTTTTTATTTGAGTCGGGATGAATAAGACAACAAGTTATCAATTCAAAAACCAAAATGGTGTTTTTCCCTATTATACTCTTTAGCTAGAACACTTATCTCTAACTGTTTTATTTGATATGTTTTGGTCTCTTCATATCAAGGTGACATGTGGCCATAAAATAATCCATGTTAGCAACCCATGTGCCACTCCCACTAGCTACGTAATCATTATGACTAAGTTTAAAGTCCTACGTAATATTAAGGATTAAAGTAACTAACGAATTGAAGAGTGCAATATTTATGAGTTTTTGTCTGAGTCAGAGGGGTTAATGTGACAACGAGTTACAATTAAGGAACAAAATTGGTGGTTTGTCCCTAAACAATGTCATGTTGCTCAGCTAGCAAAACAATTTGATGGTTGTTGTACATATTTAATATGGATCTACATGCATTCATTAAAAACTCATATTTTGTATAATTGAATTTTAACATGGGCTATGCTATATGTCGCGACCAAAAGTCTCGCGAATATCCCACGAATTGTGTTTTAAAACTTTTGCCGTTTTCCATTTCACAGTTATTACTCTCTACCTTTTTTTTCCACTCAAAACTTGGTCACCAACTACACACATGAAAGCTGAAGCAAACACTGTATGCTCAGGAAAAGACAATAAGCAAAGGCAACTTTGTCACGTCTCTAAACTTTGGTAATTGAAGAGAACCAATAAAATAATACAATGAAGGGAATCTGGAGATGGAGTGGAACAACAGGAAACAAGGGGGGAGAGAGAAATGGTATGACCAAAAAGAGATAAAACAAGGAAATCACCACTTTTGAGCTTTTCTCGTGTGATATTCGTGAAACTTTTGTCGCTATATTAAGCATTAAGCACATGTATTTTAAAACATTAAGCACTTGGAGATTAAGCACGTGCTCGACCACTTGGAGATTTCATGTTACGTCACTTAAAACATGTTGCATCGTGTATTTTTTTTATTAAAAATATAAGAGTGAGTGACCTAAATTTGGAGGTTTTGAAATGGGGAGACCAATTACTTTTAAGGGTAAAAATTTGGAGTATACGGTTTCTAGAGATGGCTTGAACTTATTTATCATGAAGCATCTCGGTCAAGGAATGTGGTATGAATCCTAAAAAGTTTGGTCGTGTGATCATGACACTGTATGAGTTGCTTTATCCTCGTATTCTTTTTATGAAGATTCATAATAAGAGGCCTAGTCGATTGGATGAGATAAACAACAGAGGTTATGTTTTGAGTTTGATACGGGTGAAGATGAAGATGAAGAATATTTTCCAGTTGTTTGTACTATATACAAAAAGATAATTAAACAAAGAATTGATGCTCATTTGTTTCTTGAAATGCTAGAAAAGATAAGGAAAATGATCAATCTAAAGCAAAATGATTCACCGAAACAATATATTCACCCTGAAGTGTTTATAACCTACTTGCCCTCTGATCACATTTATCTTGTGATGTGATAGGATAACATTCTTGACTCGCACTTAATAAATTGTTGATTTAGTAGAGAAGGCTGACATGACATGATTGGTTGCAAACCCATTCATCGCTGTTACATTGGTTTGGTGCAGTCTCTACTCACTTAGTTACAAATTCCTGTACACACCCTTTTTTATTGTGAGAATCAAAGTGCAGTTGCAGGTAGTTAAAATTCTGTCATGCACTTTGGAATAAGCACGTGGAGCTAGATTTTTGGCAAAGAAAAGGTTCTTAGCATGACTCATACTCTCACACATGGTCAACGATTTGATCATATTGCTGAGGTCAATGAAGGTTGATGAGAGGAAAGGAACTTAGTAATTGTTCAATGATCGAAGAAGAGAAGAATAAAAACTAATATCTTTGGAATTTATTTTCCATGAACGTGTGTGCACGGGCGCGCGCGAGCAGGCATGGTCATGTGTGCGTCTTGAATCAAATGAAACCCTAGTTTGAATTAACTTATTAACTCGTCAATGCTTCACGGCTTTGAGATAAACTTTTGTTCTTGACATATGAAAAAGCTTATAGCTTATTGAACACATGTGCATCTTGATCACATGATAAGAGATTTATGCACAAAATGAATCATATGCAATTAAATTTTTCCAATATATATTACAACCAATGTCTTCTCATAATTATACTCAAGAAAATTTTCATTCATTTTGACTTTTGTAGGGAACGTATGCGGGCTGGTGAAATGATGATGGCATTCTACTTTTTGTTTTCTCCCTGGATTTCAATGGTGCTTGTTCATAGATTATTTTTTTCAATTAAGTTGTTTTCTTCTGTTTTAAAGAATATATATATTATTTAAATTTTCATTATGTTTTACTTTACGCCAAAGATGTTCATTTAAACGCTAAAATAATCCAAATTCAACTAAATTTTATAGGGTGTAAGTACAATCCGGATTATATAATCCGAATTTAACACGGGTGTAAGTGAAATTCGGATTATATAATCCGAATTCCTTCAGCATTGGATTCATTTGTATGGTCCACAACATCCATATACCTCTATAAATAAGTGTTTCCGGTTTTCATCTTCATTTCCAGCCAAACACATAAACACACCAAAGAAACCATGGAAATTTTTGTCATTGTTAAAGATCTTTCTCATGTTGTTGCAAATAGATAGCTCCCTATTTGACAGCATGATGAAGGATCTTCAGCATGTTGTCAAAAATATATAGATACATAGATAGATAGATACAAAGAGGTTCTAACTCTTTATTTGTCAAAAATACCAAGAGGTTGCTATGACCTAGATTTTGGTGCCTTGACGATATAAATATCTCAGTTGGCAAGGCAGCAGGATTTAACTCAACAATCCTCTTGAAACACCTTGTCTTTCATCGTTATGTTGTAGATCTGAATCCGAAAAGGTTTTTATGATCTCAATCCAATTGGCCTGCTGATAGAAATATGTAAGTTGGCAGGCTAGCTGGGTCGAGTTCAAAAGCACCTCTTCTAACACCATCCTAAAATATTATGTTGTTTATGTTGTTTTATGCTGCTTACTTGTTTTTTTTTATGCATTTTTCTTAATTATTTTCTATGTCATATTCCATGAAAACCCTTCAAAAACACATTCTGGTGTTGTTTGGATTATGTAATCGGAATTTTTTTAGTTAGTTTCGGATTATATAATCTGAATACAATCAGTTTTTTTTTACGGTGGCGTTTCACCAAAGGACGGTTGGACAATGGAACACGTTTTATTTGACTGTACTTATGATGTGGGACTGGCTTAAGGCTATAAATAGGCTTGCATCTTCAACATTTACTTTCATTCTTCACTTCACCTCTTTTCTTACCTTTTCTTCAACATTTTTTAGTTTTTTAGGAGTGTTTATGGTGCCATGGTCATTGTTGACCATTCATATAATCCACACAATTGCTTTGCAGCTTATGCGGGGATTATATAACGATCAACAGAGATCTTTGACATCATAGAAAACACAAAATATCCACAGTTCGTAAGGTCTCGGATTTGAAAAATTCTATGGTGAAGTTCTTCAACTGACTTTTTCGGTGAAGTTACCCTACATCCAATAATAATGTGCCACGTTTTTAAATGATGGCATGTCATGCTAATGGTTGCATGGTATGTACCGTGTACCTTTAGTCAAATTTAATTGTACTTTAGCCCTTAGATTTTTTGAACCATCAAATTAAGCACCTCACCATTGTTACCTTGTTGCCTTTCACACTATTTATTTCCTTTTTTCTTTTTGGCTTAATTGAACCTTTGATCCCCTAACCTATTTTTTTATTTTCAATTTGGTATTTTTCCTCATCATATATGTTTTGAATCCAGGAACAACAGCGGCAACACCAAACGAGTTAACAGGTCCAACGTGAATTAACACCAAACGTAAGTAGCGGAAGCTCTGACGGAAACAGATCTGGAACCGCGGCGACGACGTTTACAAACAATGAGATCGAAACATGGATATAATCGAAGGTTGAGAACACGTCAGAGATCAATTTTTAGATGATTGAGTTTTTTTTGTTTTTATTGAGGAAGATGTATGAGGATAATGATAATGATGAAGAAAGCATTGATGAAGATGAAGAAAATAGAAAAAAGTCAAATTTACAAATTTTGAAAATTAATGAAAATTTAGAAATTATTGATTTTAAGATTACTGAAAATCAAGAAATTAATGTTACAAATGCCAGTTAAAATGTTGTTGTTCGTTCCATCATCATCTTCTTGTTTGTTTATTGAGTTTGTTTTCTTTCATGTCTTTTTTTGGAAATTTCAGTGGATATGAAAGGGAAAGCTTTTAATCATGTGTGTTGTGATTACTGATTTGTGGATTTTGATAAGTTTATGTTTTATGAATTTTAATCATATGTGTTATGATGAAAAGGAAAGCTTTTAATCATATGTGTTAGAATTTTGATAAGCTTTTCTTGATCGATTAAGGTAAAAATATTGAAGATTTGGTTGTAATTATGGGGAAAGTGAAACTGCTTAATTCTTATTCAGATATGGGTTAGTTTTGTTGGTAACCATCAAACCAGTGTTTACTGTTTTGAAACCAGTGTTGAATGTTCACCCTATCACACAACAATCAATATTCAACTCATTCCAAAATCCTCTTCTTTCTCTCCCACTTTTTCTGGTTTGTGAGCATGACTTTCCAAAAATAAAACAAATATGAGAACCAAGTTCTGTCTTAAGAGAAATTGAAGAAGAAGAAGAAGAATGGGGATTGTGATTCTTGAAAAAGGTTTGGGAGAAGAAGAAGAAATTGAACGTAGTTAAATATGAAAGAACGAAAATATTATCAATTGATTTCATGTGTTGTAGTGGTTTAATTTATTTTAATTTATTGTAAAAT
>Ga0315915_1006899_pt1 | contig 13739 bp, 8 predicted proteins | sample MpolbnodulesMG_FD_207738 | JGI IMG/M metagenome (GOLD analysis project Ga0315915, IMG submission 207738) | Medicago polymorpha root nodule microbial communities from Los Angeles, California, United States - branched nodules | ecosystem: Host-associated > Plants > Roots > Nodule | place: USA... | reverse complement strand
CAATCATGGCCATGTTGAAAGCTTTGAGATTCTTGAATCCCATGCCACCGAAACACTTCGGAGTAGATAGACGCTCCCACGACATCCAATGAATTCCTTTAGAGTTTGTTGCATTATGACCCCACCAAAATGAATTCTTTTTTTACTTTTATATTTTAATTATTTGCACTTCACTTTCAGGTACATATTTATTCTAACTCTATTTCCACCATCTTGGAATTTTTTTTTTTTATATTAAAACTAAGAAAAAAGGCAAAAGATGACGAGATTTTCAGCAAAATAAAATAAAAGAACTGCTAAAACAAAGGAACGAAAATAAAAGATCTGCAAAAAATAAAAATGAAGGGGGTTTCTTTTTCACCAATTTCATCAACACTATTTGAAATGCAAATCAAAGAGGAGATACATCAATTATTCAATGAATATAGAAAATGAATACTTGCTTATAATTGTGATTGGAGATTAGTGTCCATTGATATAGTAGGATCAATACCTTGCAACACAAGTCAGCTAAATGGCAACATGAGCCAGGTAAATAAAACAGTTGAAATTCAGTTAATGTTAGTTGATAACAGTTAAGTTGTTGTGCTGTTTATAGTTAGAATTATACAATTCCCGCCAATGTACAGCTAGTTAGTCACACTCTTGTATTGGTTTAGAAATATCAACATGCATACGCGCTAAAATTGTGAGAGGCTCGTTCTATCAATATATCAATTTCCTTTGGAACTAGTCACACACATGAGTATTGTAGAATCTACTAGATCTTCATTGGATGTTCATATCAATTTTATTCATTTAACTATTTTTCACATTCATAATAAACTTGAGATGAGATGGCTCAATCGATCATGCAACTTAATATGATTTTTAAATTCCAAGTTTACAATAGTGCGCTTTTAATTGTTCTAAACCATTTGAATCAATAATGAACAACCATATTTTTTAATTCTTTTTTTTATCTAAATGAAATTACAAACTAGATATTTGAAATACTTAATTAGTGGTTAGAGTTTGACTTTATAGTTATAAAAAAATAGTTTGACTTTGTAATTTCAATAGACAAAGTTCGAATGCCACCTTGAACAGTTGTAATTTGACCATTAATGTTACTATTGTTAATAAAGAAAATTTCTTCCTAAAACCAATTAGATTAATTAAATTAAAAGTATAATATCGTCCTAACCAACTCGAGGGATTAATTTTTGTAGCAGAACGATATCCAATTCAAACCAGAAAAATTAGAAGTATAATACAATTTTTGAGGCGGCATGCAGCCCCTAGGACGCCCCCGTCCACATGCAAATAAAATTTATAATTGCATAGTAATTGTATGAAGAAATAGCAATTCATTTTCTTTTTATACTCATTTTAGTCACTACCAGAATAATATAGAAGAGTACATCGTAAAGGAGAACCAATCAAATGATAGTATATATATAATATGACAAGGAAGAGAGCAACAGAAACCATACCTTAAGGCCATGTCCACTTTTCTACAAAGTTCTTTCAGAGAAAAGCTTCTATTCATTCCCTATGCTTTTCTTCACTATCTTTCCACCATTCCTTTCTCTTTTCTTCATCATCAAATATTGGTATTCCAAAAATTCTTCTTTCACATAAAAAAACTCACCACCTTCCCCTCCAAGATTTCCTCTACTTGGTAATCTTCATCAACTTGGTGTGTTCCCTCATCGATCACTCCAAGATTTAGCTCACACATATGGACCTTTAATGCTTCTTTATTTTGGGAAGGTTCCAGTACTTGTAGTTCATATGGTGAGTATTGGAGACAAGTAAGGAGTCTCTGTATGTTACACCTTCTAAATAACAAAAGGGTTCGATCTTATCGTCATGTGAGAGAGGAAGAAACTTTAAGAATGATGGATCATATTAAGGAGCATTGTTCTTCTGCGTCGCCGTTAAATTTAACTGAGTTGTTCTCTACAATTACTAATGATATAGTATGTAGGGTGGCTCTGGGAAAAAGATACCGTGAAGGAAGAGGGAAGAAATTTCAGGAGGTGTTGTTGGAATTTGGAGAGTTATTAGGCACTGTATGTATAGGAGACTATATACCTTGGCTTGATTGGTTGGGAAAAGTTAACGGTGTTTATAGCAGAGCAGAAAAATGTGCCAAACATATTAATGAGTTTATAGAACAAGTAATTGAGGAGCATATTAGTGGTAAATCAGATGGAGGTGTTGGTGTTGATAATAATGAGGAGCAGAGTGATTTTGTGGATGTTTTAATTTCTGTTCAAAAGACTAATGCTATTGAGAGAACTGCAATCAAGAATCGTTCATTTATATTTTATATTCAGTTTGCTAATTTATATGCTATGCATATGCTATATTTGATGTTCTCCTTATTTCTTTGTCTGATCTTGTTTCTTAACTGGTAATTAGCAGAGGCAACTTAATTAGACCAAGTTGGTCAAATTAAAGAAAACCAGTGTCAAATAACTGCAAGAATTTACTTCAAAGCACAACATTCTGACATTGTAATTTTTCTATACATAATATGGTTATATATTTAAGAAATGCTAACAAGTGGCTTAAGGAAACTTGTTAAGAAGACTAAAGAAGAAATTTTGTCTTAAAAATCGTATATTCAATGCATTGAAACTTTAAAAAGTAACTTTTTCTACTTAAAATATTTATCAATTATTTTCATTTTTGTATCTTTAACGAGCAAAACCTTTTATTTAATTGATAATCTGTTGGAGTACTTCAATACATATTGAATGAGACAAGCCTGTTTATAAGCGGGAGAAATCTTTATGTTGATAATCCGTTTTGTATGAGTTAGACTTAGTATATAAACATACTATATAACAGTGATCACCTTATAGTGATCTTAAGATATAGTAAATATATAATATAACCATACTTCTGATCAATCAACTAACAAGCAACCTACCTAAAACAATATTTAATTAATTCTAATTAATATTCAACTATATCTGACATATAAGTTTGTTTGACTTAGTATATAAGGTGTGAATTGAAGTGTTTAATTTTAATACATGATCGGTATAAACAGTTTTACAATGTCAACAAATCACAACTACTTATTGGGTAGCAGAGTAACAAAATATTATCACACAGCTAAAATAAGAGATGAGAAAAGAGGAACTGAACATACAAAATTTACATGAAAACCCTCAATAGATAAGGGGAAAAACCACGGGGCAAGAGTAAAGAACTTTCACTAAGTGGAAGAAATTACAAGACCTCTCTCTAAATACAAGGAGAGACAAATTACCCTCTCTCTTGAATAGGAGAATACTAACACTAGGTGAAACCTCATAGGAGAAACTATATTTCCTCTCAATATTTTTCCTCTCACTCTCAACAAGCTCTAATCTTGTTGTTGTGTTACTACTTGATGGGATGAGATGAGATGCGATGGGATGAGATGAGATGCGATGGGAAGATAAAATTGTGCAAATGAGCTTGCTATTTATAGGAGAGGTAAACCTTAGTTCCTTACATGCAACAAGCCACTTGTCTTCCATGCAAACTCCAAGTGTGAAACTTGTCACTTGCATCTCATGCATCTTGCAACATGTAATGCATGCAACCATCCACTTTACCACCATGCATTACATGAGAAATGCAACTTGTCTTACATGCACCATGGACATGTGCCTTGCTACAAAAGTGGCTTTACCAATCAACAATTGCTGTTTTGACATTCATTGTGTTTTAGTAACACAAGTAAATGACAAAAAAACCCAGCGGCAGTTAACTGTTGCCGGTTTTTTTAGTTATAAGCCAGCGGTAGTTAACTACCGCTGGAGGTATTTTAGTCTTTTACTTGTGTTTTTAGAGTCAGAAAAGCAATTGTCTTACCAATCACAATATTGGACTTGGATCATCATTTGGGCCAATTTCATGCATAGTCTTAGGCTTGGATCATAACTTGAGCCCATATCATTCACACTACTGATGAATTGAGGGAGAACATGTTCTGATTCAAAATACCAAAAAATGAAATACACTTGGTATAACATAATTGGTTGAGCCAAATGAACATGTGGTTAATGATCTTAAAATTAAGGAAATTTGGATTGTGCATAAATAGAGGAATAATGATAAAAAATAGGTATGAAGAAAATTAGGAAAAATTATATTCACCTTCCTTAAGTTTTACTTAAATGGTATAAACACCCGCTTTAGTTTTTAAGTGAACATTAACCTCCCTTATGCTTACTTCTCCGTTTTTACTTCACGTTTTTTCTTTATTATCGTGCCTCTTGCTAGAATGTCCCCCTTTCTTTAATGGAAACTAATCCCAGCAAAACACAAAGCATTCAAAAAAGCAGGAACAACATAAAAAAAAACCCACCTAAACACAAAAAATTGGCCACCGGTGCAGAATTGGAAAATGAAAACTAGAATCTAACTTTTGAAGACAATGGATCGTTATTGCATTTTAAATTGGTTGAGTTGTTTTATTTGTTGACGGGTGATTATTTGCCTTTAACTTTTATCAAGGAGGAAGAAGGGTTCTATACTATATTTTTAGGAAAGACGTACATGCAGTGGATGACAAAATATAGTTTTCGGGGTTCACACAATATTTTGTGCTAAATTTTTTACACACAGAAATTATTATTCATGTAGTTGAAGTTGATTTCAAAACCAATGGTGAAAATATTAGGAATTCAACTTTGCATAAAGACAATAAATTTCTCGCATTATCCATGGTAAGTGAAGAGCAGCACTAAGCAAGGCACACATGGTATTAGAAGACAATTGTATTTGGGAGGGAGGCAAATGAAAAGACGACATTATTATGAAATTGTCTCTTTCTATTCTAAATGAAACGGAAGTTTAACGGTGTTAATTTTAGGGGAGGTTTGTGTTTTTAGCAAACTAGTGGAGGTGGGGTTGACATTTTAGTAAAATTCAGGCGAGATCAATGCAATTTGCCTCAAAATCAATCCTCTCTCTTTGGTACTCTCATTGAGAGTAGTGGCTTAAGTTTTAGACTTAAACTTTTATCTTTTCCTTTCTTATTTATGTATTAAGAACATCAACTGTAATTGAGTTTTAATCTATTAGTTAAATCATGTCATGATCGTAGTTTTGTAATTTGCCACAAGGCTGTCACATTTGAAAGATGAGTACACTTGTGGCCATAAATGATCCCGTAATTGAAAAGGTTGCCAAATCTAGTATCTAGAATTGGATAGGTGGCCAAATCTTTAGTATTTGGAAATTAACTAAAAACATACACACAAACAAGCCTCTTATCCTATCCTATATTATCCACAAAGCAAATAAATTTTTGTAATTGCATAATAAATATATGAAGAAATAATAATACATTTAACGTGTCACATTCTCATCCAATGCTGCCATTTTCTATCATGTGTAAATTTCCTCATGTACATTTTCAAAATTTTTTTTCTTCCTAATTATAAGATAATATCACAATTTTAATGTGTAGTTATTGCTTAAAGAACTTTTTTTATCCCTTATTTAATGCTTTTGTTTTTTAATATTAGTGTGTGAATTTAATGCTTCACAACTTTTTATGAAGGTATCTTTGTAAAAAAGGTTATACTAACCAGTGCCCTTATGCCCTAAGGGCACTAGTTAAGGAAACTAAAAGTAGTATGTTTGCATTAAAATCAACAATTTCTTGCTTTTGAAAAGTTCAATTCACAACTTTTTACCATTTTCCAATACTTTTTTATATTTTTTTTCTCTTAACCAATGCCATGAGGGCACTCTTTAACATTTCCCTTGGGCGACATGGAAGGAGAGGAATAATCATGTCTTCCAAAATAAGATTTCCAACCCTTCAATACTCACTGAGAAAGTCAAGCTAAATTCATTCTTATGACTGAAATCTAAACAGGCGGCCTTAGCTTATACTTACCATGATTGGTGGAGACACCCGTTGTCTTCTATGAGTGTGTTTTTGTAATTTTGTTTTCTCCTTTCGTGCTCTTTCGGGTACTTTGACCATGTAAATATGTAAACTTTTCTTTTAGTTTTCTCTTTGTGCACCTTGTGCAAAGGGAAACACATTTGAGTTATATATATATATATATATATCATAAAAAAAAGGACCGAAGGAAATATTAAATATATAACTTTTTTAATAAATAATTGTTATTTTTCAATAAAAAAAGTTGTTACTTTTTAGTTTTAGTCACCCGAATTATTTTGAGGAATATAGCACAAGAAGAACGAGTAAAATCATAGCACCAAGTGATATATAAGAAGGAAGAGAGTGGTTTTTATCACTCAAGAGAAACCAAAGCTTAAGCAATGTCCACCTTTCTACAAAGTTCTCTTTCACAGGAAAACTTCTCTTCATTTCCTATGTTGTTCTTCACTATCTTTTCACTATTCCTTTCTCTTTTCTTCATCATCAAATATTGGTATTCCAACAATTCTTCTGCCACTAAAAAAAACTTACCACCTTCACCTCCAAGAATTCCTCTACTTGGTAACGTCCATCAACTTAGTTTGTTTCCTTACCGCACACTCCACACTTTATCTCACAAATATGGCCCTTTAATGCTTCTTTATTTTGGGAAGGTTCCAGTACTTGTAATTTCCTCTGCTGATACAGCAAGAAAAGTAATGAAAACTCATGATTTGGTTTTCGCTGATAGACCATATCGTAAAATGAACGACATACTTTTATATGGTTCCAAAGATATGGCTAGTTGTGGATATGGTGAATATTGGAGGCAATTAAGGAGTCTAAGTGTGTTACACATCTTAAGTAACAAAAGAGTTCAATCTTATCGTCGTGTGAGAGAGGAAGAAACATTACGAATGATAAAACATATTAAGGAGTGTTCTTTTTTTGCATCGCCATTGAATTTAACTGAGTTGTGTGCTACAATTACTAATGATATAGCATGTAGGGTGGCACTTGGAAAAACATACCGTGAAGGAAAAGGTAAGAGATTTCAGGAGGTGTTGTTGGAGTTTGGAGAGCTATTAGGTACTGTATGTATAGGAGATTATATACCTTGGCTTGATTGGTTGGGAAAAGTAAACGGTCTTTATGGCAAGGCAGAAAAATGTGCAAATTTTTTGGATGATTTTATAGAACAAGTAATTGAGGATCACATTAGTCGTAGATCTGATGGAGATGTTGAAAATGAGGAGCATAGTGATTTTGTGGATGCTTTACTTTCTGTTCAAAAGACTAATGCTATTGGCTTTTCCATTGATAGAACTGCAATCAAGGCTTTGATATTGGTATGTAACAATACCATTCTCTTTTATATTTTACAGTTTATCCTTTGGCTAGGCCTGGTTTTTTGAGGTTTCTTTCTTTTCTTTTGTTGCATATTTATTGTTCTAGCATATATGGTGGATTGAATATTTGTTTTCCTGGTTTTTTGAGGTTTCCTTCTTTCTTTTCTTTTGTTGCATATTTATTGTTCTAGCATATAAGGTGGATTGAATATTTGTTTTCCTTTGTTTCTCCCTATTTCTCTGGTTGATCTTGTTTCTCAATTATCAACAAGCAGATATTAAGATTATTGTTGGTTATATAGTTATCAAAATCCCGATTTAAATACCAAAATCGCCGAGTTTACGATTTCACTAAGCCTCACCGATTCATGAAAATTGTTGTATGCACATTTAATATGACTGAAACACACCAATAAAATACCAAAATACCCCTTCGGCTGTTAACTGCCGCGGAAGTCAACCGGCAGCAGTTAAGTACCGCAGAAACTTTGGCGGTTAACTGCCGCGGAAACTTCAAACCTGATTTTTCTTTTTGACAAAAACATAAATTGTCATTATTAATATTTATTGATTTTGAATGTTTCAATAATTATTTTGGTACGTTTCAAACAATTGCAGCATTATACTTATGAATATATACCTTAATAAGAATTGTATTTTTTTTTTGGTACAAAAGAGGGCAAAAGCCCAAGAATAACATTTAAATCCTCTAAAAAACATTTCAATCGTGTAAAAATTAAGCATTTGAATATTGTTTTGCATATTACTTAAATAAAAATAATAATAAAAAATCGTTAAAATAATTGTGCACAACGATTTTTTTAAGGTATAGTATGTTGTTATATTTTCTACATTAAAATAATTGTGCAAAACAATATTCAAATGCTTAATTTTTACACTCATTAAAATGTTTTTTGAGGACTTAAATGCTCTTTATTTTTTTGGTCAAGATTTAAATGATATTCTTATTAAGATATATATGCATAAGTGTATAATACTACAATTGTTTAAAACGTACCAAAATAATGATTGAAACATTCAAAATCAATAAATATTAATAATGACAAGTTAATTGCCAAAAGGGTATTTTAGTATTTTACTGGTGTGTATCAGCCCTATTAGATGTGTATACAACAATTTTCCCGATTCATTCATATCATGCATAAAATCCTGATTTAGTGTTACGGGCTTCGGTGCTTGGCCCAAAAGTAGTGCAAATGACACTTAAATATTTTATTTTTGTAAAAGATAACTTTTTTCTAACCACACCCCCTTTTTCTACAAAATACCCTATTTTGTTTAAGCACATCCACTTTTTTCCTCAAAAAATATCCCTATTAATTCTACTATTACTATATATGCTAGCGAAAAGATGGGCACTCGTGTGCCCGTCTTTCCATTCTTTTTATTGCGTTGACGTTTGAAAAATTATAATTGTTATTTTTGTATGAAATTTGATTTTGATTAAAACTAAAAATATAAATGTTTGTTGCGTTCAAGTTATAACTAACCATGATTATCTATTTCATTGACACCAACAATATAACAAAAAATATAATCTAAATTCTTTTTTTAAATAACATCAACAACAATTTTTATTATAGAAAAAGTTGTTTAAATGTGTAATTGGGATAATGAAAAGGTAAGTATAAATATACTCATCTAGTTTGTTACACTTTTTAAATGATAAAGGAAAAAAAAAACTGAACATATAGATATTTATATCGTGTTTGTTACACTTTTATTTTAATATTTAAATTTATTCTTATCTATTTGTTACATGTGTTATTTGAATTGAAAATTGAGGACATTTTTGGAAAGAAAAATCCAACTCAAAAGAGCTGAAATGAGTTGTTTTCTTTATATATAGTATAGACACACACTAATATTATTATTTTTTGCTCTTAGGGCATTGGTTAAAGTAACAAATATATTAATATGTCGAAAAGTGGTGCATTCAACTTTTTATAGGTTTAAAATTCTATGTTTCCAATACAAAACTACTACTTCCGGCTTCCTTAACAAGTAGCCCGATCCTATTTTTTTTGGTGGGGTAATTCAATCTTGATTGCGATCTTATGTATTACAATCTTGCTACCCTTTTCGATCTTATCTAAGATCTCGATCATGACAACCTTTATAACTGGTTACAACTTACAAGTTAGTTAGTATTGACTACAAGTTGGTTAAGACTTGTTAGCCTATATATAGTGTATCTTATACTTATTGTAATTAACTTTTTCCATTCTATCAATTCTAAATAGAGGAGTGCTAGCAACACTCTCTTTTGGAAGAAGCTAATATAATTCAATTTTGCTTCCCCCCTGCATACATGTAGGACATGTTTGCCGCAGGTACTGATACTACCTACACTGTCCTAGAATGGGCAATGACAGAACTATTAAGACACAAAACTGTTATGCATAAATTGCAAGATGAGGTGAGAACTGTGGTTGGCAACAAAACTCATGTCACTGAAGAAGATTTGGTAAACATGAACTACTTGAAAGCTGTGATCAAAGAAACTCTTCGCCTCCATGCACCAGTTCCGTTGTTAGTCCCTCGAAAATCAATGGAAGATATCAAACTAAATGGCTATGACATTGAAGCTGGAACACAGGTAATAGTCAATGCTTGGGCAATTGCAAGAGACCCTTCAAGTTGGGAACAACCTCTAGAGTTTAAACCAGAAAGGTTTATCAATAGTTCAATAAATTATAAAGGATTGGATTTTGAATTTATCCCATTCGGAGAAGGAAGGAGAGGTTGTCCTGGAGTGTTTTTTGCTATTGCTGTCAATGAATTGGTTCTAGCAAACCTTGTTTACCAATTTGATTGGAAATTGCCTGATGGAGTTGCAGAGAAAGATTTGGACATGTCTGAAACTGTTGGCCTTACATGTCATAGAAAATATCCTCTCCTTGCAATAGCTACCAAATATGACAGAAATGAATGATATACCATTTCCATAGAGTGAAAGTATAGTTTTATGTATTATTCGTGCATAACTGTTATTGAACAATGCATATTAATGTTTGAACTTTGAATGAATTTAGTTTTATGTACTCATAAATAATATTAATGTTTGAACTTTGAATGAATTTAGTTTTATGTACTCATAAATAACTTTGAAACACTTCCACCCAAAAAAAGAAAAACTTGGGAACACCGGAAAAGAAATGATCTTAAAGTAAAGCAAACACTATTTTTTCTAAAGAGTTATTTATTTATTTATTTTTTAATGAGAAATCTAAAAGAAAATTTGTATTGAAAATATTATTTTTTTAAAAATATTTAAATGGTTGGCTACACAATTTTCAAACAATATTTGTTTCTCTAACAAAAATCCTTAACCACAAGTTGTTGACATTTTCCTTTTGGCGCTAAAAAAATACTAATGAGATAATACTACTCTGCTTGCCGAAAGAGGAAATGAATAAGAAACGGACAAAGGGCACACTTGGTCGGTACATGTTTGGGACCAATTTCCTTGGAGCTTAGTATTGTATGTGTCTTGGTGTCATCAATGGAGGTCCAACCCAATGAGTGGTATGTGTCCTTTGGGAGAGATAATTAGAAGATTCTTTTTTTGGGTAGTGGGAGGAGTTTGAACTCCATACCTTCATTATTTTATGCATTGTCTCAACCAACTGAATTAAGCTCACGAGGACAAATAATTAGAAGATTCGTTATCACGTAGGATCTCACCACATTGTATTCACGTAAATAATTGTTTTCTGTTGATTTTAAAACATGAATTAAAAAAATGTTCAGTTTATTTACTATATATAGGAAATTTTCTTACGATCTTCAAATATTTTGTTGGTATATTTCTAAAATAAATAACCAGCATGATATGTAGAGAATTTCCGCAAATTAAATAGCATGAAATTTTGCATGGAAGGTATTCATTCATTTGCACGTAAAATCCTAGGAAATTTATGTAGATAAATATGTAGGAAACTTTTCTATGCAAATTCACATATATTTTTATGTAGATGACTTCTTTTTGTTTTGGTTGATAAACGAATGACAAGAGTCTTTAGGCAGTTGAGTTAAGGTTTTTTTGACATGTAGACGAGTTCTTATTTAAATACTATTGGAACTAAATAAATTGTGTCTCGTACATGTAGTTCACATGGTAAAAGATATATTGTGCGGATATTTGATGTGCTAGTAGCCGTGGGTTCAAAACCACAATACATCTTATACCATGTGAACTACATTTACTAATGAGTTTTACTAATGTGACGAAATTTAGCGTGTATGTTAGGAGTTTTGCTAATGAACTTTGTTGGTTGGACTTTTTTTGAGATCGAATTTGCAGGTTTGACTTGGTTAGTTGTATTTCATGTAAAGGGGGACTCATGAATTAAGGGATTGTGAATGTTTTATTTGTCTATCTACGGATGTTATGGTCTTTTCGCACGGAATGAATATGCAAATATATTTATGCAAATTTTGATATTCTTAGGAAATGATCTCACTTGATGAGGTTTTACACGAGGACTAAAATCCGCAGGAAATTCATCAGAAAACATATTTTCATCGGATTTTTTATGTCAGAATCCGGAAGAAATAAACAATTTTTTTTATCAAAGAGGGCAAAACCCAAGAAAAAAACAAACTACAAAGTTACTGTAATATTCATCGGCATGCAATCTCCGGATATGTCATCATCAAAAAGGAGATTGCGGAGTTCCATAGGAGGAGATTTTAAAATTCTTATATCATAGGAACTTTGATCAAAACTAAAATTAACAAACCAATCAGCACATCCATTTCCCTCACGCTATGTGTGCTTAAAAGCAATATTACTGTGTAAGGTAGCGAGATCTTGAATACGACTGACCAAGATAAGGGTGTGTCTATTAAGCTTACAACTCCCTGTTACCATATCGATTAGAAGCTTGGAGTCACTATCAACTATGAGGTGAGTAAAACCTTCCCTATTTGCCATTTTCATTCTCGTGTACACACCCCATATTTCAGAATAAAGGGCATCACAATCTCCGATTCTTTAAGTGTAACCCTTTAATCAACTGCCTTTTGAGTCTCGAAAAAAGACCACCATAACACGCAAATCTCATTGAATCCTTGTAAAGTCCATCATAGTTATGTTTTATCCACTCTCTTGGAGGATACTTCCAGCTAATGTAGATGGTCTCCTATTGTCTATGTCTTCCGATCGAAAGAGTCTGCCCACATCTATCAATCTCTTTAGCCATCATAAAAATCATCTAGGATGTATCATTGAGGCGTTGAAAGCCCTCTTCAAAGATGCATTTGTTTCTCCATGTCCAAATATGCTAACACGCAACCATGAATGTAGTCTTCCAACTCCCACCTTCCTCTCCAAATAGGAATAATAATTAATAAAGCTCATGAGAATAAATAGTAATACTTATTTTATCAGTTTCACTTGCACATTAATACCATGTCAATTGTAATCTCTAGTCTGGACTCTCATCAATTATCATAACCACAACATTACCATTTACACAAGAATAAGTTCAATGTATTATAATCCCAATAAGTTCAATGTATTTCACAATTTATTCAACAATCACTCTTTTATTCAATTATAATTGTAGCTAATCTTTTAAAATATTCTTAAAAGTATTTTATAAATTTTTGCTACTCCACAAACATATTCCAGTGACATAAAAATATATGTATTTCTCCACTTTTTTTTTTCTTTTCATACTAATCTATACACACAAATCTCTTCTCATCTCCTATCATTATCTACATCTAAATAAATTTATATTTGTATAAATATATACAAAAATAACAATTCATGCAACGTGTCTTACTCTCATCCTTATGATGTTATTTTTAATTCACCTAAAAAAAACAATTTAGTATCTTTTATAAGGTGGATTCTAGAGTGAGGGTTCAATTAAGTCCCTCATCGGTGTACCACTAATTTTTACCTTTAGATTAAATAGATCCACGTGCCACGTGACTCCAATAGTCATTACCGTACTGGATATTGGTATGTTGCACCTAGTTTCTATCTCTCCTCCATCAAATTTCAATTCATTTCTCTGTGCAATGTTTGCATTTTCTGCAATAAAAAAAGGGCTTTTCTCCGAACGTGTTTTTCATGCTGTTTGCAAGTTAAGATTAACTAACCTAATTGATTTTCTCATAAAAAAAACTAAGAAGGTTCATAACAGTCAGAAAATTGATTGTTTGAATTATGGAAACTTCGGTGAAAAAATAAATAAAATATGGAAACAATAGCCTTTATGAAAAAAGAATGAAGCAATTCATGAATCTCAATCATTTTATTTAAAGAAATTGAATCTCAGTCATTATTTGAGCAAAAGAGCCCCATTTGAATGTCATGTTTCCCCCAAATGTTTCATCTATGCCCTTTTATAGATAACTGACGGTTGAGACTGTTACAGGAGGCTAGGTGGTAGAGGTGTTTGGTGGCAGTTTCAGGGAGGGTCGGATTTTGGGTAGTGGGGATGTGAATATGATAGTGTTGG
>Ga0315915_1006897_pt1 | contig 13744 bp, 6 predicted proteins | sample MpolbnodulesMG_FD_207738 | JGI IMG/M metagenome (GOLD analysis project Ga0315915, IMG submission 207738) | Medicago polymorpha root nodule microbial communities from Los Angeles, California, United States - branched nodules | ecosystem: Host-associated > Plants > Roots > Nodule | place: USA... | reverse complement strand
GTCTTTTAACTTTGGCTTAACGGAGTTTGATAGAAATGACCTATCTGAAACAAACTCGAAACTTAAAGGACCTATCTGAAATCTTATAAACTTAAAGGACCGATCCGAAACAAACTCGAAACTTAAAAGACCTATCTGAAACCTTAGAAACTTAAAGGATCTATCTGAAACAAACTTAAAACTTAAAGAATCCAGGGAAGTATTTGGCCTAAAAAATATAAAAACAATGAGACTATACAACAAGAGTTTTTCTTGTCTACAAAATCTCAAATAATTTAGAGGGTCATGGGTCTTTCATCTTTGGATTGTATTCTAGTGGAAATTATTCAATGTTCGCATGAAAACAAGAAGTGAAGCTCAAAGGAAATAATTAAATTAGTTGGATTGTCACACCACATGTTAGCATCATGCTGTTATTGTACCTTGTCATTGGTTACATATTGACAACTATTTCATTGTCAACTTAACCTTTATTTAGTAAAAAAAATATGAAAAATTTAAATTTTTGCAATAAGTACAATATCTATAAATATAATACTCAATATGGTTAAATTTATAAGAGACATTTGGATCAACAAAAGTTGATGTATCTGATCCAAATACATCAATTTTTATTGACCATATCTCTTATAATTAGGACTGAAGGGAGTAGTCAATAAAAAAATCAAATAGCATGAAAATGAATAAAAGACATCAAATCATAAACAAATGTACTTAAATCGAAAAATTTCATTAACAAATTAATAGCTTAAGTGCAATCATTTTGTTATGTATAAAATAGTTTACTTATCCCATAGGCATGGACTTGTGTTTTTCTGACTAAAGTTTGACTAGTGAGTATATTTTATGAGTTGGAGGCTTCAACTTTGGATACATAAATTATTTATAAACACTATATTTGCATGTAACTCGAAAATAAAGAAAACCAAGAACTGAATTTAATTAATAAAATAAATAAAAAGTGACTTGATACTGTGTTCTTGTGGCCTGATTAGGGACATGGAATGTGATTGCCAGAGTTTACATCTCGTGCTAAGATTCCACTTCTTGTGGCATGCTTTGCTTAATTACTGAGATAATTTATGTGGTTGGACAGATTTTGTTATATTTGTTTTGTTTTTATATAATATTTTATGAATAAATTTGCGATGAAAGTTTGTGAAAACTATAGTTTTAAACATGTAATGTCTAAAAAAAAGATTGAGTCAAAAAAATGAATTTTATTTAATATCGTTTTATTTTATATCTTCCTATTATATTTGAGAAATTTACTAGTAACAGGTTTTCTAAAGTCAAATTTATTTATTTATTTATCTTTTTAAAACTTGATATCCGATGCAAGGATCTACTAATTTGAGAGAATCAATCCCACCATCCACTTGTAAGAGGGCCGGTTAAAGTCAGAGCATTAGCAAACCTTTGTACGAACTTGCTCGACGAAATTGACATCAGAAGAAATCGAACCTGAAATCTTGAGATGAACATTCTCCAAAATTTCAAACCAACCATTATGTCACCCCAAATGGGTTAAAGTCAAACATTATGTCACCCCAAATGGGTTAAAGTCAAATTTATTTTATAATGGACTGAAGCACATAAATGGACTTGTCAATCCCTGAGATAAAGAAAACCGACATTTAGAGTAAAAGTCTATTCTAGTATTTATTTGAGGGAAGAAGTCTTTTCTATTTATTATCTGTATTAAATGACTCCAGATATTGAGGTTTATTTGTCAAATAATAAATGTGCTATTTTTTTAACCCTCCGTTTTTTTAGTGGGTAACAGACATTTACTAACTTCGATTGGATGGCGAGTAAAGTTGGACCGAAAATTGTTTACTTTTACATAGAAATTAAACTTAAATTTTCTTAAATAATTCATCATTTGATGGAGTTCGCTAACCATTTGAGGTCAATCTCTTATTTGTTTTTTTTGACTTAAATGCTCAATTAGTCCCTTAACTTGATTTCAAGTATCAGTTGGATCCCATAAATAATAAAAGGTTTGTTTAAGTCCCTTAACTTTATTTAAAGTAACGGTTTGGTCCTTTCAGTTAATTTAATTCAAAAAACGTTAAATTTTGGTCCCTTAACTTATTTAATTAGTATTAGTTTGGTCTCTAAACTTAACGTTTTTTTGAATTAAATTAACAAAAGAGATCAATACTTTAAATAAAGTTAAGGGACCTAATCAGACCTTTTATTATTTATTGGACCAAACCTATACTTGAAATCAAGTTAAAGGACCAATTGAGCATTTACGCCTTGTTTTTTTCTTCTTTTTTTGACTAAGTGTTACTTTGTAATTAAAGAGAGTTATTTGGGTCAATGTCATCTCTATTTCTTAAAAGGAACTGACTATGCACAAATTGAAGATTGGTGGAGTCAAGTTATGACACTCCATTTTTTTTTATAAAGATTGATAACTTTATTTAGAGCTAGATAGATGAAAAAAAAAGTTTCAAAAAGTTAAAAAGTTAAAAGTATTTGGTACATATTTCGTCTAAATATATTTGATTTCTTGCTTATATTTAAAAGCAGAAGTCATTTTTCATGATAGTCAAACTCACTTAATGTTGCGGCTGGATTTCAACTTTTTGTTCCATGTATCTCTCAAAGTGAAGAGGACCTCAACTTTGTGGGGTTTATTATTTTTATTTTTTTAAAACTCGGTATCCGATCTAAAACCGACTTATTTAAAAGGACCAATCTCACCTTCCACTTGTGGAGGCTCCATTTAAAGTTAGAGTAAAGTTCTATATGGACTTGCCCACCAAAATTGACACTAGAAGGAATCGAATCTGAAACCTTAAGAGCTCCACACTCTAAGATCCCAAGCCAACCGGTAGGCCAACCTATTAAAAGTATTTTAATAAAGGGTATTATTAATCTCTCACTCGTTTATATGTTTCTCCTAAATGAAACCTTCCATTTTTTTTGACAAATGACTAGAGTCTCAACTCATTTCAAAAGGGGATAGAACATCATTGATGACTACTACTTCATCAATCTATAAGCTTGATCAAGGAGCACAATGATAGATTTTTTTATCAATGTGAATTAAAGCCTCTATGAATTGTCATTGAAGCAAATAGTGTATCATTGATTGATGGTATTTTCGGTTCAAAAGTTTGTGTAAATAAAAAAATGATACAATCACACCACATGCCAAATCACTTATCACCAAAGCAACTATAATTAACATAGACATAAAAAAAGGAACTAAAGCAAATGATAAAAATAAAAAATAAAAAACTATGATTATTTTTTTTAAACAAAACTTGCATCAAAATTGAAGAAGTGTAGAAGTGAAACTTACCCTTGATAGAAGACAAATCAATGACTGCATGTGATTTCTACCAACAGAATCTCCAACAAAAGCCATAGATTTTCCTCTAACAATTTCAAGAAATTGAAAAGGATTGAAAATTGGTAGTTCACACTCATTTGGCTTCCATCTCCACTTCATGAACTCAGAATCTGGCCTACCATACTTCATGCAATTTTGATGCTCATGAATTGCCCAACATGTTTTGTTTGTATAATATGGTCCTTTTGGATTTGGTACCCATTCACCACTAAAAATGTCACAATTTTTCAAAGATGTTGAAGGTAAATTTTCTTTCTCAATTGAATCAACATTTGAAGAGTTTGGTTGTTTAGACTTGCTCATCATCAAGAGAAATGATGAACCAAACAAAGGATAAGACAAAGGGGTGACAAGAACTATAATTATGACAAAGATTGCTAATAAAATTATTTTTGGTAACATTTGTTTTTTGTTATTGTTTCCATAGAGATGCTCTTTCTCTTGGAACTTCATTTTTGGAAGTGTTGTGGAGAAAGAGAGAAAACAAGAGAAAGGTGTAGGGAAATAGGAGGATAAGGGAAATGAAAGAAGTTTTGGACTATATATTGTGTGTGAAGTTTATGATTTGCTTTGAATTCTAATTGAGTGGTTTTTTTTTCTCCTTCCTATATTAGCAATGCTTCAAGTTGTTTTCATAGCCATTAATAGACTTAAATATTGGGTATCATGATTCATGATATCTCACCCTTTGTGATGTTCTCAGTTTTAGACACAGAAATATTCTTTTATAACGCAACAAAGTAGACTTTAGTAAAATTAATTTAGAAATAATTTATTATGCAAAAAATATATTTTGTTTAAATATATATATATATATATATATATATATAATTTTAAAATTATAATTCTCATATGTCAACTCATTTACCTCAAAATGTTTTGAGGAGGAACACACTTCTGAATCTCGTCTCAAGTTAATACAACTAAATCAACCTAAATGGGTTCTGTATATAAATTGCTATGCATTGATTTAAAGAATAATATCACAATATGGCATTATAATATGCTATCGTTTTATTTTATTTTTGACAGGATAATAGTATGATATGATTGAAGTCTATATAAAACATTTATATGGTCCGTGTATACTTTTTTTTTTTATAGTGTTACAGTGTAGGGGAAAAAAAGAAAAAAGAAAAAAAGAGGGAGAGAAGAAATTAAGTTCTAAGTTTATCTTTTTAGGAGGGCAATTACACTGAACATAACACCTTGCATGTGATCCCTCTTTAATTATAAAAACTGCACACATATTTTGTTCCCTAAAAACAACTTATAGAAAAATACAAGATTTTACTTATTTTTAAATTTAATATTAAATACTAAAAAATTAACTTCACTTATTTTAAAATGTAATATTAAATACTAAAAATTAACTTAAAAATGTCAAATATTATTGAATTTTTTTTATTTAAGCAAAAATATTATTGAAAGATTAATATGTACTATATGACTTTATTTTTATTCATATAAGTCACAAATGAAAATACTTTAGTAAGACTAGCGGAAAGAAGATTAAACAGTATGATGTATCGTGTAAAATATATTTAATATAAACTTATAACTAAGTATCAAATTTATAAAATATGTATCGTGTAAAATAATATTAAACAGTATGATGTTGGTGTAAGATTAATCTTTGTAATTTGTTCATCCATCTTGTTATACGTTATTAAATAATAATAAGTAATAGAATCCTCAAGAACATATTTTAGTTGGTGGTAATATTACGATATGCATATATCGGATTTGAATCTTAGATTCTCCATTTATTCATTTTAAGAGGTAAATTTATAGTCAATAAACTAAAAAAATAAAAATAATGTATGAGTCTCTTAGTAGAGAATAGATCCACGAAGCCACGAGTAGAACCGACATAACTCAGTTTTAGAAAAAATGCATATCGATACAGAAAAATGCTACTAGTAGAAAGTGTGTGGAATCGATCTAATACAGATAATGATGTCTTAGCAGTATAAATGTATCATGTATGTGCTGTGAGCATGTTTTATTGATTTTATTTTTTTAATCAAAAGTGAGTATGTTGTTTAACGCTTATTTTTTTTACAAAATCAAACGATATTCATTCATTCAAATTGATAGTGTTCATCGATACAATGAAAATTCGGTAAAATAAAAAGGATGAATCTCTGAACAAACTCACAGCATCCATATGAATAGCATAAAACGACAAAGTACTAAAGCCTACACATATGACTATATTTAAGTCTTTGGAATACTCATGTCTCCGGATCTGCGACGTTGACGACTCCAAAGTCATTGATTTGATATGCACTAGATTGAAGCTAATCTGACAATCTGAATCGAACAAATACTTGAACGAAAAAACCCATTTGAGGTTGGTCTAGTAATTGGCTTGGGAACTTGGAGTTTGCTCCTCCAAAGGTTTCAGGTTTGATTCCCTCTGGTGCCAATTTCGATGGGCTAAGTCCACACAGAGCTTAATCTGACTTTAAATGAGGCCCTCGCAAGTGGCGGTGGGATTGGTCCCCTTGGATTAGTCGGTCCTTGGATCGAATACCAAGTTTTGAAAAAAAAAACTTGAATGAAACAAGAAAGACAAACAACGTCGCACAAAGATGACAAACAAAACAAACGTCACACTAAGACGATGAAATCACAAAAGAAAAATGAAATAGATGTGAAAATCACTTATTTCAATAAAATGGAAATCGAAAAACAAGTTAGAGGGGTGATTTTGGGTCTAAAATTGACCATAAAACACCCTTCTTTAGTAGATGAATGAGAAGAAACTAGGATTTTGGTGACGGCTCAAAAGGAAAAAGGGGAAGAGAATAAATTTTGGGGTAAATATGTGTTGTTTAACGCTTACTAAGAGGCCAATTAGGAACAACTAATATAGTAGTATTAATTGATTATTTAAAAGGGTAAATATGAATTATTTTATTTCATCAAAAATAACTTTACGCAAACATCTAATTCTATCGTCATAATATATTGCCTTTTTTTTTACAAAAGAGAAAAAAGAAAAAAAAATGTTCGAACAAAATTGGATTTCTATAATGCCTCTGAAATTTTGATGATAACAAAGTAATGAAGAAAAAATGGAATAGTAATATATGTTTATGTTTACAGGACCATAAATTAAAATTTATTAAGGTCTGAACATATATAAGAGCATCAGAAGCACAAGAGAAGTTAAAGACTTTATAGAAGATCTGAAGAAAGGTTAATTAAAAGTAAACAAGTAATCAGAAGTGAAGAAGTCACACAGAAGCTAATGAAGACCAGACTTTGGGTCATCAGACTCTGATTCTCATAGAGTCTGTGTCACCCAGACCTTGATTCATCTAAACTTTGTGGTATCCAGACTCTGAGAACCTAGAAGCCACGTCAGATTTGTCTTCTTCTAAGAAGGGTTGTTTTCAGCCTCTGACCAAGTACAATTTGTCTTCTTCTGAATCACGTGCTAAGTCAAAATTCAAGGACAAAAGAAATGAAATAAATAATTTTATTTGCATCAACATTCCAACGTCTCTCAAATCATTTCCTATATAAGGAGTTGAAGACGTGAAGAACAGAGCAAGACTCTAAAATATGAACATGTACCCTTACGCTGACACTTAAGAATTTCTTACTAAGTTCATATCTTAGAAATCCTAATTCTTAAGAGTCTTACTCTGTTTTGTATTTGTGCCTCTGATTGTATATCAAGCGTAAAACCAATCAATTTTTTATTTGATTAAGTTAGATTATAAGAAGTCTCTTTCAATAAGCGTCTCTTTTCCTTTGGCTGGTAACAATATCAACAACTACAATATTCTAGATTCAAAATTGAGTAAAGGTGTTTAGTCAAACTATATTAATATTATAAGTTGAGCTAAGTCTTAGAAACAATAAGCTTAGTTATTTTATTTTTAAAAAGCGTAATAGTGAAATCACAAATAAGATATATCACTATATCGATACGGTTGGCGTTACAAACAAGAATGTCATCTACACAAATAGAAAAGTTGGGCCTTCTATAATGTAGGCCTGATGGATATGTCCAAAAGGGATATAAATTTGTTCATTAGGCCTTTCAGTTGCTCACATGCCCCTGAAACTACTAAAAGTATGGTACCCCCTCAAGTCATAACTTCCGAACTATTTGGAAGTTATCTCTCGGTCAATCAATTTCAGGAGTTACGCTTCAATGTGCACTAATATATACTGGAAAAAAAACACCATTTCTGTTTCAAACCCATTTTCTTACACTTTTTCTCCCTGCTCCAACAAATCAAACCCCAACAAAGTTCGTCAAACTCATGCAACAAATCAAACTCAAACTACAAATAAGTGTTAAAAATATCTAAGCCTACGCATTCTTTCTCATTTTATATGTTAGGGTTTTTGAAGTTGGAAAATATGATTGTGAATTTGAATATTTTTTAGTTATGTGGGTACTCCTTGATCAATTAGAAGGTTGATTTTAATGTGAACATAGTTTAAATTAAGTATTAGAGCAATGTATTAGTTTAAGAATTGAAATACACAATGAAATTTTATGTTTATTTTGTGCTTTAGATGTTCGATGAAATGCTTCAAAGAATGTTTAATTGATTTTTTTGTTGGTTGTTGTAGATATGGGTGACAATGTTGGTAGGTTGAGATTCGACAGGCCGGTCCAGCATATCTTTTCACGTGGAGATCTTGTTGTAAATAATCCTCCTCCTAAATTGGGTAGTCATAGGTGAATTATACACAACATCGAGGCCACCACTTCAATGTCTTTATAGCCTTCACAGGCTTCAGAGGCATCACATTTTGTACTTTAGTATAAGTATGAGCAACATGATAAGTTACCAAAGACACCACAACCACCAAAAGACACACCACCACCACCATCACCACTGAGGGATGTTCATATGGCATAAGGTGGTCGAACTTCTAATTGTTCGTTACTGCATAATGTTAAGTCGCATATTGCAGCCAAAATATAGGTGGAAGAAGTGAGTACATTAATTTTGATTTGAACTTTAAAATAAATATAATTTTGTTTTTTTTAGAGATTGCACAATGTTGTAATACATTATTGATATATGTTCTTCTATGTAGTTTAATTAATTTCGATTCATTTAACTCTTATCGCGATTTAGATTTTGAACCTCTTTGCTATTTTCAGATTGATATGTCATGATGATTTACATTTATAATCTTGTTTCATTGTTATGTAAGGATGTGATAAGCATCTCAAATGCATAAACACTATGATGAAGATAACTGACATGGATAAACAGTCACATCATCTGACATAACTTTTAAATATGGTGGAGGCTACTGTCTTAGTTCGCTTTTTCAGACCCCATTTACTCATATTATTCAAAACCTATGTACGACTTTGATAGAGAAGTGGCATAAATAGACCAACAACTTTCACTTTCTTATTTGTGAAATGACCATCAAAATTATTGATGTGTCATGTCTTATGCACTTGTCTATCCATGGTAAGGTGATGAGCCATCAATCATGAATGTCCAAAGAAGAGGGTGTTCCTTTGCTTAATGAGTTGCTTGGTTTGACATCGAAGATGCTTATGGTGAGCGTGAGAGATTGAAGGATTCTCATATCACATTTAGTTGGTTGCTGGAAAATTTTGAGGATCATAACACAAAAGTCATATAGTTGGATAGTGCACTAGGGAGAGGGCTATGTAGCATTTTTCTGTTATATATATCCATATGATATCGACCTAATTATATCTTGGAGAGGTTGCACGCAATGTGGTACATTCCTGGCAAGGACCAAAAGTCATCGGATAACTGTAGGACCTTTTTTGATTGCCTAGAGGTGAACAATGTGACTCTCAACCCCTATGACGACCATCATCGGACACGTTCGCTCGAAGACATATATTGGTACTCTTGGTAAATAAAGTGAGGTTTCAAGATGATTTATCATCAATTTTCAAAGAGTGCAATGAATATAGACGTGTTCAGATCATTCTGAGGCATCCTTTTGTCATACTAGAGATTAATATCTTTCAGATATACTAGGCATTCTAAGATTTTTTTGTTGAATGTTATACTTGAAGACATGTATATGTGGAGACACCCTATTAATTTGTATCAGGTTACATTGTTTAATTCTATAGGGTATCTCATCTCAATTAGTGGCTCCAGTCGAGGAATATCTGCCTAGGCCAGCAAATGTGGATCGTCAAATAGAGGAGGGGAATCCCAATGAGACTTTAGATACATTGTAAATATGCAGGCTGGTTAGGTATATTGAGATGTAAAATGGTACCACTTAGGACGATATGTGTGTGTGTTTGATTATGATTACTTGACACCATAATGTCAAACTTAATATATGACACCTCCGATAATTCTTTACCACATAAATATATTAAAGATACACCGTTGAATTGAAAGTTATTATAATAAAGATAATGTCTACATAATTTAACATTAATCGAATATCATTTGATATGTCAATGAGTTGCATCAGTATTAATGTCTTATGAACTTTTATCAAACATGTTAATTTTTATGTATCTTGTTTACATAGGAAATGATGCCCAATTAATGTCAAATTTTGTAGACATGACCTATGTGATAATAGCTTTCAATCCAATGGTGGATGTTGTAATATGGTGGATGATATTATTTAATTTGACATCATGGTGTCAATTGATCCAAACACACACACACACACATGTACCCACATATATATGGTACTCTGCAGCAGATTTTCCATGAAACAGAGCCGACCAGTCAGTATCAAATCACACTTAGGAGGAGAATGTTCTAATGACTATGATGAGTTTATATGTAGTTTGATTTTTTCACCTAATTCTCAATAATGATGTGTATTGGTATTTTTAATACAATAACAATTATGACTCTAATGACTTAGATGACTCTAAACACTCTAATGACTTTTTTTTATTGGAATTTGGGCAAATGTTGAATGATTTTTAAATTGAATGTGTATAAGTACTTTGTGTTTGAATTTAATTATGTTGAATAAATTTTGTGTTAATTGTGTAAGTATGTTTAAGTGTGTTACGACAAAGCAGTGTATCACATACCATTTTTGTTGTGTTCTGCTTCTGTGTTTAGGGCAAACCATTTCCTAAGTTCTAATCTTGGATTGGTATATAACTCATTAACACTAATGATCAGAAGTTACAAACTGGTGGGACCTAATGAGCCATTGAAGGGGCCTAATGAGCAGTTTCAAAGAAGGGAGTTACTTTTCCCACCCTATGGGATTCTCGCACGCCCTATTTTTTTTTTCAAAAATGCCCTTGACGTTTCCGGATTTCATAATCCGGAATGGTGTTTTCCTTTGTTAAAAGGTGAAAAAATAAGTTACGAATTTTTCCGGATTTCGTAATCCAGAAATTTCATTTTTTCGGATTTTGTAATTCGAAAACTTCAAAAAATAGGGTGCACTACATGATTTTTTCAATAAAATAGGGTGTTATTTTTAAGATTCTTGGTGCTGCTTTGGTTGTTCCTATTTTGCAAGTTAATGTCATTTGGGGAGATGAAAGGTAAACTATACTATTCTTCTATGAAAGAAAACGTTGGAACATAACATATGTTTATAATCAACATGTTTGAATGTTTATGTCAAATATTTTGGGGCATTAGTATAAAATATTGACAACACTTATTAACATTGTTCGACAACATTAATTCTTAAAATAGTTTTAACAAATTTCATCAATGGTATTTATTACATTATAACATAACATGGGCATATACGCAAATGAAACAAGTATGCTGCAATGCAATAATAGAAAAACATACTGCTACACTTCATAGTATGACCCTCAATTACAACCTGAATATCTAGTTTGTAATTATTTTAATCATGCAGTGATGGTGATGCTTCCACCGGTTTTAAGTCATGAGTGACAAGACTAGGTTTTTGCTTATTTCTGATGTTCATTAATCTCATTATGTAAGGTTTAGTGCTCACAGTAACAACTAAGAAAGCCTCCACTGATACATGTGATTCCTTTGATAAAGCTGCAACTCTGCATAGAAGATTTAAATACAAAATTGTAACAGCTAAACCATACATAAAATCCGGAACAACCAAAGCAGCACCAAGAATCCTAGCAATAACACCCTATTTTATTGAAAAAATCATGTAGTGCACCCTATTTTTTGAAGTTTCCGGATTACAAAATTCGGAAAAATGAAGTTTCCGGATAACGAAATCTGGAAAAATTCGTAACTCATTTTTTCACCCTTTAACAAAAGAAAACACCATTCCGGATTACGAAATCCGGAAACATCAAGGACATTTTTGGAAAAAATAGGGCGCGCAAGGAAACCCATAGGGTGGGAAAAGTAATTCCCTTCAAAGAAATATACTGAACCTAACTCATTATGCAACCGAAGAAGGTCCAAACAAAGGATAATACAATAAACTATACTCTTTACCCCCACACTTATTCCCCTTACCCCCATAAACTTATAAAATACAAACAATAAACAATACAAAAACCTATAAAGTAATCAAAACCAAATTAATTTCTCATATTTTTTGCAAAAAAAATATTGAATTTTTCTCTTCATAACGGCAAATGCAAATTAGAATACTCAAAATGAATTGAATTTAATACTATCGTCGAATAAGTCCAGGAATACTCAACATTTTGAGTTTTCCAAAATAGTTGAATTTTCCTAGATTCTAGGAATTTTAATAGTCTGGAATGTGATATTTTCGGATTTGAATTCTTTCCATTGAAAAATTTTCTCAAGTTTTTTTCCTGTGGAATATCAACCATCAAACATGAATGAGAAATTGAGAATTAAATTATAAAGAAAAATTGTTGTTGTATTTTAATAGTGGAGATTGAAAATGGAGAAAACTCAAGAGAATTCAAATCCGGTATTTTCATACAAAAGATATTTAGTCATAACTAAGTGTTCAATTTTTTTTCTTTTAAAATCTCATTCCAAACAATTGAATTTTGTAAAATAAAAGTTAGTTTTTCAAAAACAATCGGATGCCAAGAATTTATGTCAAAGATGGTGTTTTTTATGAGAATGTCGAACTCTAAGGTTATTCTGAGGATAATTTATTTTTCACTATTGTATTTATTTATTTATTTAAAGAGAAGCATTGTGTTTTGAAATTTTATTTTGGGAAGAGAGGAAAATAAGACAAGGGTATCAATGCAGTTTTGAGTTCACACAAAGCAGGAAAAAAAAACCTCTATACACTTGCTTTGGATATTATTGAGTTTTGTTTTTGGTTTTTGCATCACCTTTTCTAATCACAAAATAGGTGGACTTAGCAAAAATGGTCATGTAAAACTACAATTCAAAACTTACATTACTCATCAAACACATTCTATTTTGGATCCTCATTCTTTCCTTCCCTCTCCTTCACAAGTTATATTTATTTCTCTCTAAATTTTAAAGAGAGATCAAGATAGAGAAAAAAATATCAAGAGAGAGATAGAGATAAATTGTGGAAGGAGGAAGCAGAAGAAAATGAAAGGAAGATGATGATCCAATTTGAACACATTACCTTTATCAAGACAAGACATGTAGGTTCGTCTAAAATAAGTTCGTGTTTGACTAACTTTAAATAAATGATAAAATCACTTTGAATATTCCAAAATCGTTCAAAACTAGTTAGCGCTTGGCTAACTTGAATATTAATACTTTTTATGACATCAAAAGTTCAAACATTGAATTCAAGCAATTGAACCTTTGTTTGTAATTTCATTAGTTAACGACTCCATCTGGTATTATATAAAAGAGAAAGTTGAATCAACAAAAGTTGGTTTATTTTATTCTGTATCATATACATCAACTTTTGTTTACTCAATTTTCTCTTGTATATAAAACCCAAGAGAGTGTATAATTTGAATTGAATACAATTCAATTGATAGACTTTACCCATGACATATCTACATGTATAACATGGAGGTCAGACTCTACTAACGTTTTAAATTCAATAATTAATATATTTTTTATTTCTATTCATGCTCTCTACCAAAACGTTTTTAAGTGTTGTAGTGTTCACAAGCGTTTCAATTGACTTTTGATTTCATAAATCCACTCGTGTCCAAAAAGAAACAAGTGGCCACTCCTCGCTAATTCCTTATTTTATTTTTAAAAAAAGCATTAATGAATTAAAAGAATCAATGTAAGCCATTGACTATTGAAAACGAACCGTTGGATTTACTTCTTCTTTTCTCCCCATTACCATCAACAAGGTGACGCCTCTCACTTCAACTTTCTTCTTGCATTTGCTCTCTCTCTCTCTCTCTCTCCCCCTCCCCGCATCGACATCTCTTTACAAACCCTTGACCATCCACTCCACCCACTTTTTAGCCACCCTGAGCCACCTCTTAAAAATCTAAATCGGTTAAACAACTTT